>Ga0233434_1000070_pt1 | contig 137918 bp, 123 predicted proteins | sample SI_122_August201_4_FD_182738 | JGI IMG/M metagenome (GOLD analysis project Ga0233434, IMG submission 182738) | Seawater microbial communities from Saanich Inlet, British Columbia, Canada - SI_122_August2016_120_MG | ecosystem: Environmental > Aquatic > Marine > Inlet | place: Canada: British...
AATCTGCAGATCCTGCTCAAGAGTGCGCACATTCTCGACCTGCCGATTCTATGGCTCGAGCAATATCCGCAGGGACTCGGTCCAACGATCCCCGAACTAGCCGCTATTCTGGACGGCGAGACGCCCATTTCCAAGACCTCCTTTAGCGCATGTGGCGAACCCAACTTTATGGAGGCCCTCGCACAGAGCGGCTGCAAACAGGCGATGGTGGCAGGCATCGAAAGTCACGTCTGCGTCTATCAGACGACGCGGGATCTTCTTGCTGAAGATCTCGAAGTAGAAGTCATCGGTGATGCAGTCTCCTCGCGGACGGAGGCCAACTACAAACTTGGCATCCAACGCATGGCAAACATGGGTGCGACGATCTCATCCGTGGAAATGTGCCTGTTCGAATTGCTGCGCGAGGCAGGCAGCGACGTTTTCAAGCAGATTTCGCGGTTGGTTCGTTGAGGTAGACGAGTCCTAGCCGAAGAGCTCCTTGTAGCGTCGGTCAAAGTCGTCCGATCCGTCATCCAGTCCTCGCTCCAAACGCACACCGGGCAGGAAACCCGGCAACTTGCCATCGAGGAAGTCCTGCCGATAGCTGCCATCCGGGTAGTGGCTCAGCCGCTTGTCGGGCCAGTGGATGGTGTGGATCTCCCGCGGCGCGGGACGAGTGAAATCATCAGCCACGCGAAATCCCTCGACGGCCTCCCAATCTACCTCGACACCAAGCCCCGGCGCATCGGGAACCTGCAAGTGCCCTCCGGAGATCTCGAACTCGGTCAGCAGCGTGTGACTGTAGATGTTGATGCAAGGAATGGCCGGCCAGCGGGCCTGTGGTAGCACAGCGCCTAGATGGGCGGCGAAAGTCGTAGTCAGTCCGGTGCCAACCATCTGCAGCCAGAACGGCATCTTCGCGTGACCCGCCAACGTGCCTTGACTCATGACCGTGCTGGCACCACCGCCGATGACAAATCCGTCGCAGACCCCCTCGCGAATCGCCGTCATGACAGGCGGGCTGCCAAAATGCATGGCAATGGGGCTGGCGATCTTTTTCCGCAGAGCGGCGTTTCCTGCGACGTCATCCTGGGGAATAGGTGATTCAATGATCGCCAGCACAGGAAAGGTTTCTTCAAGACGCCGCAGCAGTGGCGCCGCGTGGTCCACACCAAGGAGCAGTCCGTTGAAGTCAGCATCGAGCTGAAAGTGATCGGATGTCGCTTCACTCACCGCTTCGAGCTGGTCCTCAATGTCGAACCAGGGGCGCGCCTTCACCTTCATCGTGGTGAACCCCGCCGCTTCGGCCGCTGCCGCTTCAGCTGCCCACAGGCGAGGCGCCATGTCCTGGGCCCACCACGACACGGGACATGCCTCTCTGTGTTGATCTCCAAGCAGCCTGTGGATGGGCACCTTCGCCGTCTGTCCGACCGCATCGAAGATTGCCATCTGCAGTCCTGCTCCCAGTTTGTCCTGCCACATGAGGTCCATGGCGTTGCCGCCGATGTGTGCCGTTGCACCATCATCCTCAATACTTCCCCACGTGTAGTTGTCGAGTGTCTCGCCCACACCCAGGGCCCCGGATGCCAGACTCACACGATACAGATCGACGACGGACCAACCTGGTACCCGAATGTCTGTTGTATGAGCACAGCGCTCGTGGAAGGGAACATTGAGTCGCCATCGCTCGATGTTCGTAATCGTGAAATCGGAATTGTTCGCCATCGATTCCTCGTCTTTGTGAATTGCACAGAAACTGGTACAAAAAAACGGCCCCGGACAATGGGTCCGGAGCCGCCTAAGATGGTGTCAGCCCGCAGACAGCGCCATCAGTTGAGAATCGCAGGTGTCAGGATGCCATACGACGCAGCACCGTCTGCAGAATCCCACCGTTGCGGTAGTAGTCCAGTTCGACAGGCGTATCGATGCGGCATACGGCGGTGAAGCTTGTTTCTTCACCTTCTCGTCGAGCCGTGACGCGAACATCGTCGCCCGGTTGCAGAGTGTCATCGATGTCGATGTCGAAGATCTCTTCACCGTCCAGACCCAAGCTGTCGCGCGTCTCACCCGCTGCAAACTGCAAGGGCAACACACCCATGCCGATGAGATTCGAGCGGTGGATGCGCTCGTAGCTTTCAGCGATGACCGCCTTCACGCCCTGCAGAAATGGCCCTTTGCCGGCCCAGTCGCGACTCGAGCCGGTACCATACTCGGCACCTGCGAGGATGATGGAGGCGACGCCATCTGCCATGTAGCGCTCGGCTGCATCGTAGATCGTCATCTGTTCGTTGGACGGCATGTGCCGTGTGTAGCCCCCTTCAACTCCCGCTACCAATTCGTTGCGGATGCGGATATTTGCGAAGGTGCCACGCACCATCACCTCATGATTGCCACGTCGGGAACCATAGCTGTTCCAGTCAACGCGATCGACACCATTCGCCTCCAGATACTTTGCTGCGGGAGAATCCTTGGCGATCGATCCGGCCGGGGAGATATGATCAGTGGTGACACTATTGGACAGTCTCGCCAAAACGCGTGCGCCCTCGATCTTGCTGATGGCATCCACGTCTTGGGACAGTCCTTCGAAGAAAGAGGGCCTGCGGATATAGGTGCTGGCAGCATCCCAGGTGTAGCGCTCCCCTTCGGCGACGGGGATCTGATTCCATGTCTCGTTGCTGGCGAAGACATTCCCGTACTCCTCTTCAAACATTTGCGGTTGCACGGAGCGGCTGATCTCTGCACGAATCTCATCCTGAGAGGGCCAGATGTCCCGCAGGAAAACATCGCCGTCTGCCCCGGTGCCGAGTGGCTCTGTCTCGAAATCGATGTCGGCTCGACCTGCCAGGGCGAAAGCCACGACCAATGGGGGTGATGCGAGGTAGTTGGCTCGCGTTTGCGGATGAACTCGGCCTTCAAAGTTGCGATTGCCTGACAGGACCGAGCACACAACCAGATCGTGTTCGGCAATGGCAGACTCGATGTTTTCATGCAGGGGACCCGAGTTGCCGATGCACGTAGTGCAACCGTATCCCACCGTGTGGAATCCCAGCGCCTCCAGATCTGTGACGAGGCCCGCCGCTTCGAGATATCTGGTCACGACGCGTGAACCCGGTGCCAGACTCGTCTTCACATAATTCGGCACACTCAGTCCCTTGGCCACAGCGTTGCGCGCGAGCATGCCCGCACCCAACATGACAGAGGGATTGCTTGTGTTGGTGCACGACGTGATCGCCGCCAACACAACTGCACCGTCTGGCAACTTGGCCGTGCCTCGGTCGTCGAGATCGACTTCGATCGTACGACCGTCATCTGCGTGCTTGAGTGTATCCGTCAACGTCGTCTTGAAAGACGTCTTCATGTCGGTCAGGGCGACGCGATCCTGCGGCCGCGTCGGCCCGGCAAGACTTGGCTCGACAGTAGACATGTCGAGACCAAGAGTTTCTGAGAACACCGGGTCAGGCGTATCCGCCGTATAGAACATGCCCTGTGCTTCCATGTAGGCACGAACACGCTCGATCACGGCAGGCTTACGCCCTGTCTGCTGCATATAGGCGAGTGTTTCCTCATCGACAGGGAAAATCCCGATCGTCGCACCATATTCCGGCGCCATGTTGGCGATCGTCGCGCGATCAGCAAGGGTGAGCTTGCTCAGCCCTGGGCCATAGAACTCGACGAACTTCCCAACCACACCGTGCTCACGCAGTTTCTGCGTCACAGTGAGCACGAGATCTGTCGCCGTAGTACCCGCCGGCAACTCACCGTCGAGACGGAAGCCGACCACGTGCGGCAGGAGCATGTAGATCGATTGGCCGAGCATCACCGCCTCGGCCTCGATCCCTCCGACGCCCCAGCCAACGACGCCAAGTCCGTTGATCATGGTCGTATGCGAATCGGTGCCGACGAGTGAATCAGGCAACCAGACCTCACCATCGTCGGTGGTCTGTGCCTGCACGCACGAGGCCAGATACTCCAGATTCACCTGATGGACGATACCCGTGGCTGGTGGTACCACGCTGAAGTTGTCAAAGGCCTCCTGGCCCCAGCGCAAGAACTCGTAGCGCTCGCGATTGCGCGAAAATTCGCGTTCCGCATTCAGTTCCAGCGCTTTCTGCAGGCCGAAGTAGTCTACCTGGACAGAATGATCGATCACCAGATCCACAGGAATCAGTGGGTTCACCTTGTTGGGATCGCCGCCAAGTTCAACCATCGCATCGCGCATGGCTGCCAGATCTACGACGGCGGGCACGCCGGTGAAATCCTGCATGACAACACGTGCGGGCTTGAAAGGGATCTCTTCCTTGCCCGCACTCTCGGGGCTCCAGCGAGCGATCCTCTCGACATCTTCGCGGGAAATCTCGAAACCATCACATTGACGCAGGGCGGCTTCCAGCAGAATACGGATCGAGAAGGGCAGCTTCGAAACTTCAGCTATGCCATCTTCCTCGAGCTTCTGTATGCGGTAGATCGTGCCGGTTCCCGCTCCCCCTGCATCCAGGGTGGTTCGAGCACCAAAGACATCATTGTCGGCCATGGAGCCGCTCCTGTTCAAAAATCGCTGTCAGGCGGTCGGATATGAGTATCTGTTGTCATAGAGAGTCGGAGCCGTGATCGCGGGTGTCAAGGATCGCCCGATGCTGCTAACTCACTGTGTAGCAATCGCAAAGGCGGGACGCATGGCGCTGAATTCGGGTGTCTGTACGGCACCATCACAGACCAGCTCCGCCAGCGCCCGACCTGTGACGGGACCAAACTTGAAGCCGTGACCGGAGAAGCCGGCACCGATGGCGATCCGCTTGTCCTCAGGATGAAGATCGATGATAAAGTCCTCTGTCGCCGTATTGGTGTAGTGACAGTGCTCGGCACCGAGGAACTCTTCTACGGGTGGGATGAACTCGGCTTCCAGATAGCGGCGTAAATCGGCAATGGCCTCTGCCGCTATTTCGTCCGGCACTTCGTCGGGATCATCGTCAACTTCATGCGTGACATGGCGGGCGAGCTTGATACCATCTCTGCCGAAACTGGGTAGACCGTAGTAGGTCACATCGTGATCCGCCCCAAGATTCCCCCAAACAGGCCAGCGTCCCACGCCGAAGTCGGATGGTTCGCCACGCAGCCGGAAATACCCGACGGTCTGTCGTGCTACGGTAAGGCGTGGTTTCAACCAGGGCAGCAATGCCATCGTCCATGGGCCCGCGGTGATGATGAGACGATCGCAGGTGAAAGTACCCTGCTCGCCCTGTGATTCGGTGTGCAATCTGATGACTCGGCCCGGGTCAATGTCCAAGACACGTGTATGCGTGTGCAGCGAAGCACCACGGTCCGCGGCGTAACGGATGAGCCCTGACATGGTGCGCTGTGCGGCGATGACACCCGCCGTGCGATCATGCACGGCACCCATGGCGGTTGGAAAAGCGAACATGGGGAATCGCTTTTGTGCCTCGGGTAAATCCAATACGTCGCAGTCGACGCCCACCTGGGTCACGGCCTCTGCATACTGTTCGAATCTTCCTCCTGGAGGACCAAAGAAACAGCCCGCATTGGGAAAAATGAGTTGCTCGCCCATGGCCCTTTCTAGCCGAGGCCATTCCTGGCCGTGCGCGACCTGCATAAGTCGCACGTAAGACGCGTTTACGTAGGCAGAGCGAGTAACACGGGAGTGGGAATGGGAGCTACCACGTTGATGGTCGAGTCCAAAGCGTTCGATCAGTCCGACTCGTTTGACTCCACGTTCCAGCAGATGGAACAGGGCACAGCGGCCGTTGATGCCGCCGCCCAACACGAGCACTTCGTAGTGAGTAGCGCTCAAAGACGCCTCCTTCTGGCAGTCGGCGCGGAAGTGCCGTTGACCCATCTGTCCGCCGAACCTAGCCTAATATCGACAGACCCCGGTACCCGATAACAGGTAGCCCTGCATGAAGAAGTCGCGCCGAGCAACTCCCACTGATGTTGCAGCATCAACACAGGAATCCTCATCACTACACCAATTTGCTCGAGGCAGGTGGTTTCCACTCCTCGTCTTCGCGCTGGTCAGCCTGGCGTATTTCGGCGAATTCGTCGTCAGTGACAAGATCGTGTATGGCGTTGATGTGGGCTCTGACTACCATCTGGGCAAGGGAACCATCGCCGAGAAATTGGGCGAACTGGACCAACCTCTTTGGAACCATCATCTCGGGGGTTTTCCCGAGGCGAGCGAATTGCGCTGGCGATATTTCCCGACCTACGTGACCTATCTGTTTACGACGCATCATCGCCACCTGGGTTGGCGCTACGTGTTGTCTGTGTTCTTGGCCGGTTGGGGGACCTATCTGTTTCTGAGAACAATTCGAGCCAAACGCTTGCCGGCGATCTGGGGAGGCATCGCCTTCATGTCGGCCCCCACCTTCCTCTCCTTCACCCTCGCGGGCCATCACGCCAAAATGATGGTCATCGCCCTGTTTCCTTTTATGTGCTGGGCTCTCGTAAGGGGAATGAGGGAGGGAAAGATTGGTTTCTTCCTGCTCTTGGCAACCCTCATCGGCCTGGGAATATATACCCCCCATCTGCAGTTGTTGTACTACGCTCTGTGGGGTTTGGGTGTGCTGTTCCTTTTCCAGTTATATGACCTGTTCAAAGAAGGCCTTCAACGCCCTCTTCTGGCCATACGGACAGGGTTGTTTGCTGGGGCAGTGCTACTCGGCCTGGGATTAGGATCTGAAGGGCTCTGGCCCTCGTATCTGCACGCCAAGACGCAATCAAAGCGGGCCGTCAGCGATGACGGACAGGCTCGGCCCCTGGAAGATCGGTTGGAGTTTGCCCGCAGTTGGTCCCTCCATCCTGAGGAGATTGCGTCATTGGTCGTCCCGGAATTCGGCGGTTTCTACGACCCGAAAGGCAGCGATCACTACTGGGGGCGCAATCCATTCAAACTGAATTCGGAATATTTCGGGATCGTCGTCATTTTGCTGGCGGCGCTTTTTGTCCCGCAGATTCGCCGCAACCGCCTGGCGCTGTCCATGGCCACTGTCTTTCTCCTGGCCCTCTTCTATACGATGGGCCCACACACTCCCCTGCACTTGATCGTCTTCCATCTCGTGCCTGGCGCCAGCGTGCTGCGGACACCTGGCATGGCGGCATTTCTCTTCGCCTTCCCCGCGTGCGTTCTGGCGGCGATGTCGCTCGATCGCATCCTGTCGGCAGCAGAGGACGAGCGTGCCAACATCATTCAGAAACTCAAGATCGTAGGAGGCGTATTAGGGGGAGCCACACTCCTGCTTGGTCTTGCACCCAAATGGGTGACGGATACGTGGACGATGCTGCTCTACACTGATTTGACTGAGCCGAAGCTGGGAACACTCGCCACGAGCCTTGACTGGATCGGCCAGGGCAGCATCCTGGCCGCCCTGATCTGTCTTACTGTATCGGGACTGCTGTATTGGGTCCTTGCCAAACGCAGCTCAGCTCCGGTTGTCATTGCCATCCTCTGCGCGATCACCGTCGCCGATGGTTGGAGAATCTCGAAACGTTTCCTCAAATATGAGATTCCTGCGCGACAGACCGACATTCGCCAGGAGAATCGCGAGGCGGTGCAGTTTCTCAAGCAACCAGAGGCGCCAGGTCGGATCTATACGATTCCGGGCAACAAGATCTTTAAGCAACCTGGCTACCACCTGTTTGATGTACCCGCCGTGGCAGGATTCCATGACTTCACATTGCGACGCTACGATCAAGTCTTGCGAGAATTGGCTCCTGTTGAGTCACTGTTGGAAGCTCGTTATCTGCAGGGCCAGAAGGTGCAATACTCGACGGCGGACCTGCTTGCTTCAATTCGCCCCTGGCTGAACCTGCTTGCCGCCCGCTACATCGTCGCGCCGACGGCGATCGACACGGAGGGGTTCGGCTTTGAGAAAGTGCTGACGTCAGGTTCAGTAAGTGTCCTGGAAAACGAGACGGCCATGCCCTGGGTTTACGCCGTCCCGTCTTTCCAAGTGGTTGGTCAAGAGCAGCAGATCCTGCAATTGTTGCGCTCAGGGAGCGTGGATCTCCGCTCGACGGTCCTGCTCGAAGAGGAACCAGAGGCACGAGCTGCTACTGCTCAGGCCACGAGCGTCGAGGTTCAGCTGGTGGAGAGGAATGGGCACGACGGCCGTTTTCGCTTTCGCGTGATCGCCGACCAGCCAGTCTGGCTCGTGCTGTCGGAGAACTACTATCCGGACTGGAACGCCTATGTTGACGGCGAACAGACGCAGATCCTGCGCGCCAACTACCTTTGGCAGGCCGTGGCCGTTGCCGCAGGTGAGCACGACGTTGATTTCCGTTTCGAGTCTGCCGTGCTAAAATGGTCTCGGCGTGCCACCTTCGCCTCCGCTCTGCTTCTCTTGTTTGGCGGCGGCTTTGTTTTTCTCCGTTTTAGATCCAAAGCACCAACTGAAGCGGTGGCATAACAGGCACGGTCCATCAGGACGTATTCACCAGCAGTGGTTGACATGGGAGATCACGATTCGTGCAGGAAGCGTATTACAGTCACTTCTCTGAGAGACGGGCGACACGCGCCGGCGACGCGCTCAATGCACGGTTCCGCTCCGATGCACGTCGCCTGATTCTGTCTGGACCCAAGGCTGGACCCGAGTCAGGGGCCCTGCGAATTCTCGACGTGGGTCCCGGAAGAGGCCAGTGGATGGACGAACTGTCAGACCTCGGCCACAAGGTGATTGGCCTGGATCTGTCACGCGATCTGTGCCAGTTGCTGAGCAAGCAGGGCCGACCCGTCGTGCAGGCAAGTGGGACAGCTCAGCCTTTCCTACAAGATCAGTTTGATGTGATCATCGCCATGCATCTGGTGGAGCATCTGGAGACCTACTCAGATGTACTGGAGTTTTTCTGCCAGTGTCGTATGGCTTTGCGCCCAGGGGGGCGACTCGCCATCGCCTGTCCAAATTATCTGGCCTGGCGAGAGTATTTCTACGATGTCGACAACAGCCACCACTATCCAGCGACCTCGTATCGACTCAATCAAGTGGCGAAGGACGCTGGACTGACGACAACGAAGGTGCAGATCTATGCGGGCCCCTTTCGCTCCTGGCCCGTGAGGGTGTTGTGCCGAGCGATTCTTTGGGCCTGGCCACGGCGATTGTTTGCCGAACGCAGTTGGCGTGGAGGCCCCTGGGAGAAGTTGCACAAGATGGCGCCCGCCATCTCGGAAAGCATTCTGCTGGTGATCGAACGTCCTACTTGATCATATCCCCCCCTACTTGATCATATCCTCCAGGGTTGCCGGATACTGTTGCACCCACTTTCTAGCTTGCCTCGGCGTGACAGTGGATGTCCGGTTGTACTGACGACGCTTTCTCAGCATGGACGGTGCACCCACCATGGCGTCGACCCAGGCTCTGAGCAGAGCCAGTGCAAGTTTCCACTTGGGAATCCTGGCAACCTGTTCTGCCTTCGAAGTACCCCCGGCTCTGACATGACGAAGGTTGCCGAGATATCTGCTGAAAACAGCCGGAATGGTTGTGAAGACGCAGCGCAGTGGCAGATGCTTGAGAATATTCCACAAGCGATTGCGTTCGGAGTAGTAGAGCTTCAGTGGCGAAAACAATCCCGTACTGGCGGAGCGTTTGTGGTAGACGATCGCCTCGGGCGCGTATCGACTCACCCAACCGTGACGTTTCATTCTCCACATGAGTTCGTCTTCCTCACGGAACAGGAAGTAGCGTTCGTCGAATCCGCCGATCTGAGTTAATACGGATCTGCGGAAGGCCATGACGGCCCCATTCGCGCCAAAAACCTCCTCTGCCTCCTGGTATTGACCATCGTCCATCTCATTCATGCCACGATTGATGGCTGAGAAATCGGCGTAGAAAAGCATGCCAGTACTGTTGATCCGCTGTGGCTCATCCATGTAGAGGATCTTGGACGCGACGAGCCCGCAATCGGGATGCGCTTCGAACTGCTCATGCACGGCAGCCAACCAATGGGGATCCAGAAAGAGATCGATATTGGAAAACACGACGATCTCTCCCTGCGCCTGCTGCATGCCCAGATTGAGTGCCGCTCCATAACCTCGATTGTCATCCTGGATGTATGCATCCACAGGCACCGAGCCATCATGAATCATCTCCGGGGAGCCGTCCGTAGACCCCGCATCAACCACAATGAGTTCAGTGAAGGGTGTTGTCTGCTCGCGAAACGAGCTGACACAACGCGCCAGGTAGTCGGCGCCATTGTAGTTGGCAATGATGGCGGTGGTTGGGATTGCCCCCAAAATATCAGATCTCCCGATGGCCAGTTTGGTCAATCACGTGACGGCTCATGACGCAGTGCTCGAGAGGATGAGTACGGGAAGTTGCCAGAAAACGCAAAAAAAGAGCCGCTGCCGACAGGGATGCGGCAGAAGCTCTTGGACTGGTCGTCCCAATACAGATTGCTATCGAAGCGACCAGGTGACAAAATAATTCTTCACTGAAGTACTCACTCCAAGGAAAGGATCCGGGCCGGATTGTGTCAAGAACGAATTAACCTGTAAAAGACAAAATAACGTCCCGTTGAGTCCATACTCGGAGTTGTGAATGGATCCTTTACGTCCTATTATGGCCCCTGAATGGAATATACTCATCCGTATTTCTTTTGGAGCACTCCCATACGGAGGATTGACCTTTGCAACATATCTGTAGCGGCAAAAAGCTCACCCCTTTCAACGAGGAAGAATCTCATGCCAAAGCGATCTGATCTGCCAAATCAGATCATCTCACTGCTCAAACGCAGGCCGGATACGAAGCGCAATGAGATTCATGAGAATCTGGGCGCAACATATCAGTCGGTGCAGAAACACCTGAAGCGACTTGAGGATGAGGGGATCCTGCGCTCGGTGATGCTTGTCCGGGTGCCAGACGAGATACGCCGCTACAAATTCTGGGTTTTCATCGATAGCGAGTTTTCGCCGCAGACCTCCGAGCGCAATGACGACTTCCAGGCACAGCTTTGTGATGAGATCGCTCGAGAGCTCGTCGCACAAAACGACTTCACCCATGGCCTCATCTACGACGATTGCCAGATCCTGCTGGGAGCGGACGCGGACATCGTCCTGACGATGTACGCTGAAAAACCTGAGGACGTCACACGATTTGTCACACGCGTCCTGCGATCACATCCCCTGGTGAAGTCCACCAGCACGGGGTGGTCTGTATCATCCCTGGAGGAAGAGGAAGAGATCGCCGCGCTGGTTCGGACAGCACAGTTTCGGCGTCTACCGGATCCGACCGTCGCTGAGCCGGCGATCCCCTAGGCTGGCATCACAGGCAACAGAATTCGCGATGCCCTCTTGGCACCATGATGAATGGTCGTCGTTGCCGTGATGAGGACCGACTCGGCCAGGTCATTGCCACCGGTGTTGTGATTGCGGTCATGGTTCGGAAAATCGCTGCTCGTCACCTCGACCCGAATACGATGGCCCGCCTCAAAGCGGCACGCCGTCGGTCCCAGCTGCACCACGATCTCTACGATCTCTCCCGCCGGCACCAGATCGTCCTGGTCGAGACCATTGCGATGCCGTAACCGCACCATTCCATAGCAGATTTCCAATGCGGCGCCACGCGTGTCGGCCGCGTCTGGATGCTCGTCAACAAGCCGGACGAATACGTCCGTATCCGCTGCCGTCGTGCTGACGAAGAGTGTCGCCTGTGGTGCACCGGCGATGTCTACGGCAGTCTCGAGGGGCTCGCTACGATACACGAGGATATCATTTCGGTGGTCTAGTTTGCGCCGATCAGCGGGGCTCGTAAACCATTCCTTGCCCCACAAAGTGGGCACCGGATTCACTGGATCGTAGAGGAAGTCGTCCTGACCATCGATGTCGGGTACGGATGCCTGCAGACCTCCCGATGGCGTTGCGGACGCAGGTGGTGACCCTGTTGGCTGGGCCGCACCGCCCTCTCTGTAGAAGTGCAGCGCCTCTTGCTTCGCCTCAGCGGGAGGCCAGGTAGATGCCGATCGCCAGCGCTGCTCTCCCATCGAAAAATAGCGCACAGGCGGATCTGCCCCGACACCATTGTCGAGATCCTTGAGCCAGTGATCGAACCAGGCGATGATCAGCCCAGGCAGGTCGACCTGTGCCTGCGGGCCAAAGTCAATGTCACCACAGCGCCGCTGGCCGAGACCCGGATGATTCCAGGGCCCCACGACGAGGCGCGTCTGCTGCCGTGCTGTCTGACTGCCACCATTCATCTGCATCAACCGCAAATGATGGACAGAATCGTTGCAGTGATCGTACCAGCCGCTGAAGTCCAGATTCGGCACGTCGACCATGTGGTGGATTTCGTCCATTTTCCAGGCTCGACGCGATGGATTCTCGAGCCAGTTGCGAGCGTAGGAGGCGAGCCCGGGCGGCAGATGTCGACACACATCCAGCCAGGGCATTGAGCCGATCCAATGCCCCTCGCCCTCTATGCCCTCGTCCCACATGGCCCTCGCCTGCTCTGGTGTGTGGGGAGGCGGCCAACCAGCCCGCCGACGCAGATCGGGTGCCATCGAGGTAAGCCACCATTTGATCCGGCGCCCGGGGCGAAAGCCGCCGGGCCAGTCGACGGCCGTGAGTTCACGCGGAATCGTGTAGGCACACATGGCTTGCAGATGAGGTGGTTTGAGTTTGGCCAGCTGCCACTGCATCCACGCATTGTAGGAAGCCCCCAGAGTGCCGACACGGCCATTACACCAGGGCTGACGGGCCAACCACTCTACGGAGTCGAAACCGTCCTCCGCATCCCCTGTGTCCTCGACGGTGAAGGGCACCCAGTTTCCCTCAGAAGCGTATCGCCCCCGACTGTCCTGCGTGACGACGGCAAAGCCCGCACGCACATAACGCTCGTAGCCAGATTCCGGCTTGCGATAAGGGGTGCGCAAAAGCAGGCCAGGATAGGTTCCCGGTGCATCCGGTCGAAAGATGGTGCAGGCCAACTGGGTGCCATCGCGCATGGCGACCATCACGTCTGTCTCGGTGATGATGCCCAGTGCGCCCGTTTGAGGTGAGTCGGCGGGAGGATTCTTCGGTGACGTCATGGGTCTGAGTTCCGTCCGGCGGTTGGGTGGTTGTTGGACTGCAGATGAGTTGACTGATGATTCGCCAGCTGCAATGACTCCTAACGGATTTGCTTCGTGGCGATCTGACCGAGGGGCACGTCGAGCAGATCCTCGGAGAAGATCACCTGGCCAGCAAAGATCTGAGCGATCTCACCCAACAGTCTCTCACGCACGCCGGGTGTTTCCATCATTTCCGTCAGGTGCACGAGGACCAGCGTCTTCACCCCGGCATCCGCTGCCGTGTGTGCCGCATCGAGATGACCTGAGCAACAGCTTGTGAGTCGAGGATCCTCGATGGCACCGTTGATGAAGTGACACATGTGCAACAGCACATCAGCGTCTCGAGACAGATCAGTGAGTGCTGCCGTTGGTGCTGTATCGCCGCCAAAGACGATGGTTTCTCCCTCTGCGGTCTCAATGCGGTAGGCGAGACAGGTAAGTTGTGGCTGCACGTGCACGACCTCTGCCACATCTAATCGCCACCCAGAGCCGCTGATCGTGTCTCCGTGGGCCACTTCGCGCGCAACAGGGGTGGGTGGTGTGCGTGGCATGGCGCCACCTCGACACTCATAGATGAAGTGACTGCCCGGATGTTGCGTGCGTGCCGCAAGATCTGGCCCATAGACACCGTCTGTGGCGAAGAGCCGGTCTGTCATGTGCTGCACGGGCGCCGGACCGATGACCTGCAATTCGTCGACCTGCCCAATCCCCTGATCCCATCGGGTCAGGGCCAGATAGCCATAGTCGACACAGTGATCATAGTGGAGGTGGGTCAACAGCAGGGCATCGATGTCCGTTGTCTGGATCCCTGCTTCCAATAGTCGGCGCACACTTCCCGGGCCACAGTCAATCAGCAGCGTCTGCTCTCCCGTCTGCAGCAGATAGCTTGAACCAGCACGGTGTACCAGGGGCGCGGGTGTGCCTGTACCCAGAAGCAGAAGTCGAGACATGAACACGTCCTTTGTTGCTCAGGTGAAGGACAGACTGTTGCTCCGATGAGGACTCAGGTGGCAAACCTATCGGCCTGCTGGGATGTGCTCAACAGCGTGACCGGTGGTTCGGTTCCGCGCGAAGCGGTGCGCTGCCTTGAGCCCCTTCGATCTGGAGCCTAGTTTCGCAGCGTGCTTTCCCAAGCCTGTACCCCCTCGCCGCCATCTGCCAAACTACCGGACAAGGCTTAGTGTGAATAATCTGCGTGCCTTCATCGATGTGCTGCGCCGTGAGGGAGAGATCGTCGATGTCGAGGTACCTGTCAGCACAGATCTCGAGATCGCCGAGATCCATCGCCGTGTGGTCGCCAGCGGTGGTCCTGCACTGCTGTTCCGCAACGTGCAAGGCAGCGACTTCCCTTGCGTGACAAATCTCTTCGGCACGCCCAAGCGGGTTGATCTTGCCTTCGGCCCACGACCAGGCGCTTTCATCAAGGAGCTTGTCGAACTGGCCCAGCAGCTACCCAGCATGTCCCCTCGTGGTCTGTGGGGGCATCGGCACCTGGCGGTTGATGCCCTGCGCGTCGGCATGAAGAAGGTGTCGCGAGCGCCCATTTCTGGGAGCCGGCAGCAGCAGGTCGACATGGAGCGATTGCCTCTGCTCAAGACATGGCCGGAGGATGGGGGGCACTTCATTACCTTGCCTCTGGTCTATACTGAACATCCGGAGACGGGGCATCACAATCTTGGGATGTATCGTATCCAACGGCACGACGCGACCACAACCGGCGTGCATTGGCAGATCCAGAAAGGGGGCGGCTTTCACTACCACGTGGCCGAGTCACGCAACCAGCCATTGCCCCTCACGATTTTTGTTGGTGGGCCACCTGCCTTGATTCTGGCTGCCATAGGCCCGCTCCCCGAAGACATGCCGGAGCTGATTCTCGCGTCTTTGTTGCAGGGAGAGCGACTGCGACGCACTCCATCGCCCCATGGCCACCCGCATCCGCTGATTGCTGAAGCAGAATTTGCCATTCAGGGCCATGTGCCACCGCACCAGCGTCGACCAGAGGGTCCCTTTGGCGATCACTACGGCTACTACTCACTGCAGCACGATTATCCCGTGTTAGAAATCGACGACATTTTCCATCGCCCTGGTGCCATCTTTCCAGCCACCGTTGTCGGCAAACCTCCGCAGGAGGATCTCTATCTGGGTGACTATATCCAGAAGCTGATGGCGCCATTGAGTCGTTTGGTCATGCCGTCGATTCATTCGATCTGGAGTTACGGAGAGACCGGTTATCACAGTTTGTCCTCGATCGTCGTGCGCCAACGATATCCGCGGGAGGCGATGAAATTCGCCTTTCGTATCCTCGGGGAGGATGCCGGCCAGCTGACGCTGACCAAGTTTCTCATCGTCTACGATGAACCCGGATTGGTGCAGGACGACATCCGCCAGGTCTTCGAGTATGTGCTGGCGCGCTGCCATTTTGAGACAGACCTGTTCCTCCTGGCGAATGTCGCCATGGACACCCTGGACTATGCGGGTCCTGCGATCAACGAAGGGAGCAAGGGAATCCTGCTTGGCGTCGGGGATCCCTGGCGTGAGTTGCCACATGAGTTTCGCGGCCAACTTCCGGCTGGTGCGAAGCAGGTGCGAGCCTTCTGTGGCGGCGTCCTCACCGTCGAGGGGCCAACCTATGAAGCGGACCCGGACTTTGGCGCCCAGGTGGCAAAGGATGAAGCCCTGGAAGCATGGCCCCTCGTGTTTCTCGTGGACGATACAGGCATCGTGGAACGCCAGATCACCTTCCTCTGGTCAACCTTTACACGCTTTGAACCCGCGGCGGATGTGTATGCTTGCGGTAGCCGGATCCACCGGCATCACGAAGTGTTGGAGAGTCCCATCGTCTTTGACTGTCGCAGCAAGCCGGGTTACCCGGATGAACTGGTCGCCGACCACGACACGGTGAAGCAGGTGTCGCGCCGCTGGTCTGAGTACTTTCCGGAGGGCGGCGTCGAGGGCGAAGAAGATCCTCTCGGTTATGCTGGCTTTCTGCGCATGCCCTGACACGTGCAATGACTATGGTGATAGCGGAGTAGCAAAATGACAGATCGTCTCAACGTCGCTGTGATCGGCTGCGGTGGCCACGCACAGCATCATTTTCGCATGATCGCCGCTGAGCCACGGCTGCATCTGGCAGCAGTGGCCGATGTCGATGTGACCCGTCTTCAGAATGCCGCCGAGACGCATGGACCGGTTCCGGCCTTCGACGACTATCGCCGTCTTCTGGACGAGGTCAGCGACTTGGACGTCGTGCACGTGACGACGATGCCGGGACATCTGACGGACATCGTCATTGAATGCTTTGCTCGTGACTTGCATGTCTCTGTCGAGAAGCCACCAGGAATGTCCAGTGCCCAGACGCGGGTCATGGCCGACGCGGCAGCGAAGAGTTCGGGCAAGGGCATCGTCTCCTTCAATCGACGCTATATGCCCCTCGTGCTGGCCGTGCGTCGTCGTGCGCAACTTGCAGGCGGCGCGGTGCATGTGTCGGGCACATACAACAAACCTCTGACGTCGCTGGGCACCTCGGCCATGGCGGATCTCACGCCCGATCCGGTCATCTGTGATGCGATCCATCATGTCGATCTGATTCGTTGGTTGGCGGGAGAGGGAAATACAGCAGCACAACCGATGGAGGTATACAGTGTGGTCGCTGATGGCGAGCGCGAGGGCAGTCATCGGCACAATGCGACCATTAGATTTTCGAGTGGTGCGATCGGCCAATTGAGCAGTCACTACGGCGTCGGCGCCCGCATTCAGCGAGCTGAGATTCACGCCGAGGATCTGTCCGCCTATTTGGACCTGAGCGGCACGGCTCGGATTGAGCTATTCGAAGCAGAGCAGATGGCCTCATCGGCGGCAACGCAGACGAAGGCAGGCGACGCCCCCCTCGACCTGGCCGAGACAGGTGGAGAGCACTTCGATGAGGTGCAGCACTTCACAGACTGTATCATCAATGACCTGGAGCCCTGGTCGACGCTGGAAGATGCCATCGTGACGATGCAGTTGGCCGAAGCGATCCGTAGCGGGCACCAAGGTTCGTTGTCGTGAAGCTTTCCCTATCCGTTCGTGTTGCAGAGAGTTTCCGCGACAAACGTGTGGCGACAATGGAACTGGACCAGTTGGCGTCCCTCGCCTCCGAGGTCGGCTATCATGCGATCTGTCTGCGCGCGTCACAGGTCGGCATCGATTCGAGCAAAGAGCAGATCCGGGCTTCTTCAGCGATTCTCGATCAGCACCAATTGACCGCGTCGATGGCGACAGGTGACTTTGCGATCCCCGAGAATTCGGCGGATGGTCCAGCGGCCCTGCACAATATCACACCGTACCTCGACTTGGCGGAGGCACTCGATTGTGAGCTTCTACGCGTGGCGATGAAGACGGCAGATGACCTGGAACATGCGCAGCGGTCAGCAGATGAGGCAGAAGAGCGTGGCATCCGCCTTGCACACCAATGCCATACGCAGTCTTTGTTCGAGACGTTGGATGAGACCCTCGAAGTGCTGCGAGGAATCGGTCGCAAGAATTTTGGTCTTATTTACGAACCGGCAAATCTTGAGCTGTGCGGTCAGGATGTCGGCGGTGCAACGATCGAAGCTCTCGCACCGTGGATCTTCAATGTCTATGTACAAAACCAGCGCCTACACCCGGCCGGCGTCGACCAGATCACGACATGGTGCCGAGGAAATGTGCACTTCGACCAGATTCCGCTCTGGGACCCGAATGGCTTGAATTTTGAGTCGATCATTGCTGATTTAGCCGAGGTCGGCTATGACAGTTACGTCACCGTACACCAGGCCTCAGCCGGATTGGGTGGCGGTGCTGAAGCAGCCCGGCGGTCTGCGGAATTCTTGCGCAAGATGGGTCCATTTGATCAACGGAGCGCCAACGATGCCTGATGACGAGCTCGCCTTTGCCACTATCGCCTACCAGAGCCAGTTGCTGCGCCGAGGTGATCTGTCACCGGTGGAGTTGACGCAACTCTATCTGGACCGGATCGATGCCTACGATGAACATCTCAATGCCTATCTCACGGTCACAGCAGAACGTGCGATCGCCTCCGCCCGGGCGGCAGAAGCAGCCATCCAGGGGGGTGACTGGCGCGGCCCACTGCACGGAATCCCCGTTGCCCTGAAGGATCTGTTTGATGTCGTCGGCTTGCCGACCACTGCAGGCTCCATCATCCTGGGTGAGCAGATCGCATCTCGTGATGCGACGGCGGCACGGCGTCTCTTCGAGGCAGGAGCGATCCTGCTCGGCAAGACGCAGATGGTCGAGTTCGCCTTTGGCGGCGCCGGTATCAACCATCACCATGGCACCCCGTGGAATCCATGGGATCTGCAGGAGCACCGACTGCCAGGTGGCTCCAGCAGCGGCTCGGGTGTGGCGGTCTCCAGCGGGCTGACGTCCGCCGCCCTGGGTACCGATACAGGCGGTTCCGTACGGATTCCTGCCTCCTTTGATGGACTCGTCGGGCTCAAACCCACCTTTGGTCGGGTCAGCAATGCCGGCGTAGTTCCTCTTGATAGTACCCTGGACAGTGTGGGCCCCATGACACGCAGTGTCGGAGACGCTGCCCTGCTGTATGACGTGATTCGTGGCCCGGATGGCGAAGATGCCGCGACGCTCGAGCAGCCGATCGAGGGACCCAGTGACGATCTGAATCTCGATCTGACAGGCGTCCGCCTCTGCGTTCCTCGAGAGTATTTCTGGGAGGATGTGGACGCTGAGACGGAGGCCGCCGTTCGTGCCACGGCGCAGGTCTTTGCCGAACTGGGCGCGAATGTCGACGAGATCTCTCTGGAACCACTCGATCGACTTCTTGAGATGCGCCAACGTAGCGCTGCGGCAGGGCTGACGGTCGGCACACTGAGCAGTGTTGAGACATGCATGCATTTTGGAGCCGAACTGGACGCACGCTACGAGGACTTCGACCCCATTATTGCGCCGCGGATGATCGACGGACGCAATCTGAGCGCCGTCGACTACCTGACCTTGCAACGAGCGTGGGAACATTTGCGCGGCGAGGCGCTTGCAGCGCTGGAGGATGTCGATGCGCTACTCACACCCACGACCCCCTTCCCGGCACCAACCGTTGCCGAGACCGATGACGCCAGTGGTCCCTATTGGACGGTCAATGGAATGTGTTTACGCAATACGAGTGCCGTGAGCCTACTTGGGCTGTGTGCGATTTCCCTGCCCTGTGGGTTCACGCGCGGTGACTTGCCCATCGGATTGCAGCTGATCGCCAAGCCCTGGGAAGAGGCGCGCTTGCTGCGGCTGGGTCAGGCCTACGAAAGTGCAACGCAATGGCATCATCGATTCCCGGATCTCAGTTCCCTTGGCTAAAGAACACACCTGTTGCGAGTGTTTCGGATCAGGCCCATATTCTGGGGCTCGACATTCGTCTGACAATTATGGGACATGACAGTCCCGGGTAGTTTTGCTCCCATCGTCTAACGGTTAGGACACCAGGTTTTCAACCTGGTAACCGGAGTTCAACTCTCCGTGGGAGCACCATTTGGGGTGCGACAAGCACCATTTCTCAGGTGCTTGAGCACCGGATGAGATACGACAACGGGTGGCCGACTGGCCTCCCGTTTTGTCGTTCTTTCCCTCTCCTCGGCACAGCGACTCAGGGACGTCAACGTAGCAGCATAATACGCTGACGACGCTCAGTGCCCGCCAGACGAACGCGTACGATATAGACGCCAGTGGCCAGCTGCAGGCCCTCATCGTTGAGCCCGTTCCAGCGCAGCAGATGCTCTCCCCCTGTCAGGGTATGACGCAGAAGTCTGCGCACCTGCTGTCCCAGCAGATTATGGATGACCACATCAACGTGCGCCGGGTCTACCAGGGTCAGGGGAATCAAGGTCGATCCGTTGAAGGGGTTCGGATGGTTCGCTGCCATGCGCCAACGGCTTGGCAGAGGGGGCGTCACCTGTTGAGGGTGCATGACGATTGTCTCGTCATTGATGCGGATGCGCTTGATCGTCGTTTCTGGGGATTTTGCCGCCTGGCGGAATCTTAGCAGAGGGCCAGAGCCTGTGAGCGGTAGGGCGCCAGCGAGGGCAACATGCCAGTTGTCACCGACGCGGCGATGTGCTGCCAGGAAACCTGATGCTGCCGCTTCGACATCCTGCGCTTGCAGTTCACGGATCTCCACTTCAGCGGCAATGGTGCCACTCAGATCATCCAACCACAGTAGAAGATCTTCGCCCTCGACGCGCAGACTGGCACGCGTCGCGATTCTGGTCTTGGACGGGCTGCTCGCCTTACGCTCTGCGACGGTCGCAACCAGGTAGGGTCCGGGATGATTGACTGAAGACCGCAGCTGGACAGGAAAACGTGAGCGCAGGCCAACACGTTGCTGCAGCAACATGGCCGCATCCAGGGGGGTCACGGCCGACATGGGCGCGAGGGAGTCGACATTGGCTGCAAGTGAGTCAGCACCACTCAGGGCAGGCTGCACGACGTGACGGAGAATCACATTTGCATCAAATGCCTGAAGCAGACCATTGCCGTCGGCATCTCCAAAGCGCTCGATGACGATCGATGTGTCAGTGCGAATGATGAAATCCCCTGCAGCAGCAGCCGTGTCCAGATAGGAGACGATGACCCAGTCTCCGGGTGTCACCTGCAATGCCCCGAAGCCTGTCGTGTTTGATGAACTCGACACGGTGCCGTCATAGGAGTCCAGGGCGGGGTCCACAGCATCAAGCCAGTGATCGAGCGTGCTGTCCCCTACCTGCAGTGTGACCATCCCGTGCTCAACAAGAGCGGAGTCACGATTCAAGTCTCGATCACGAACCCGGAGCCAGAGCGTATCACCCGGCTCGATGACCTTGCTCACTTGCAGGACGGCATCGTGTCCCCGTGCATGGCGGTCAACGCAGAGGTCCGTGGTTGAGCCGTGGCCATCAAGACTATCCGTGTAGCACAGATTGAATGGCCGGCGGGGCAGGACCTGCAGGCGGCCATCTGCTGCCACTTGCGGGGCGTGCAGAAGATCGATCACGCCACGAAATTTCCCACTGTGATTGGCATCCTCCGCCAGCCGCAGTGATTCTGTCGTATCACCCTCCGAGAGGGTGATCGTTACCGTATCAGGGAACTCCGTCCGGTCTTCGTCCCTGTCGTCCACGCCCACAACGAGACGATGTGGCAGAGCAAAGCCACTGGTGTCCGCAAGCAGTTGCGCGTCCGTGCCAATTCGCTGCAAGGACCCATGTAGAGATCGCGGTGCGGTGGTGCCATCCCCCAGCACAGGATCTATCAACTGCAGGGCCGCCGTCCCAGGGCGAGGGTCGTCGTGAACCTGGAAGGTGAGATTCAGCAGCGCCGCGTCACCAAGCAGTGTATCTGTATCTGTTGCGAGGGCGACACGCAGGGTATCCTGCCAGTCTTCTCCCTGCAACACGTGAGACGCGACCTGCCAGCCGCTCGTCGTCGCAGCGGCGGCAACTGCCACAGGTGTCAGAAGTTGGGCATCGTAGACGATGGCGACCTCCGCCGCCAGCAGACCCCCTTCATTGTCGCTGACTCGCAGGGGCAACTCGAGCAGTTGACCCGGTTGGCCCAGCGTGTCGGGTAGCGACAGGGTCGCACCGGCTGGCAGTGAGAAGATGGCCTCACCTGGCGTCGGTACAGACACGGTGAAATCATGGGCATTGTCCTGCGTGTCCGTTCCGAGTGAATCACGACTCAACGATTCTCCAGAGGATGTGGTGGCTGCGACAGCTCCTTCGCCGCTGTTGAACTCTCCTGCATCACCATACTGGACAGCATCCGCGATGGATCCAGTGGGATCGATGAGACGGACGGCGTCGGGCCCATTCTGCCAGTCAACACTGGCCGTGATATCGCGCGTGGCCAGAACGTTGCCCACTGCCTGATCGGTAGCTAACACAAACACGCCATCAGCAGGAACGAGAAAACCGTCGAGGGGGATGCTGCGATAGACGGCGCCATTGCCGCCATTCACCCCCTCAAGCATCCAGCCATCCAGGAGCAGTCCCGCGGGACCGGTCAGTTCAGTGAAAGCTTCATCTGCGTCGGCGCCGATGCCGTCGTAGACGATTTCATGGATACGCAGTTGCGCCATGACAGGGGCGGATAACAGAGCCAGCGCGATGGATAGCCGTAACATGACAGTGGGTCCCGTAAGAGGCGATGGGGTCGCACTGCCTTGCCAATCTCATGCCAACAGCTCGGGTGAGACCTAACTGCTTTTGTACTGTGCTAGATGGGTCACAGTACGTCTCGATGCTCCCCTCGGCTTTCTGTTACGCTCTGTTGCCATCTCCGACTCGCAAGGGACACAGAAAGACAAAAAAAAAAACGGGAACCTCACATGAGATCCCCGTTTGCCTCGTTGGTGCCGAATACGTCAGCGCAGAAGCAGAAGCTTCCTTTGTGCCAGATGAGTGTGTGCTTCGAGAGCTTGTGCTTCGAGTCGGATCAGATAGATACCAGACGCTACGTGGCGACCACTTGCATCTCGCCCATCCCACTCGGCAAGGTGCGATCCTGCCGCCATGGTGGCATCGATGAGATCAGCCACAAGTTGACCCGTCAGGTCATAGACCGATAAGCGAACGGCACCAGCCGCAGGAAGGCGGAAGGGGATGATCGTGCTGCTGTTGAATGGATTCGGGTGGTTTGGCTCAAGAGTAACATCCGTCGACTGATCGGACAGGGCTACTTCGGCGATATGGGTCTCGATGCCCGACATCGCGTCGACGACGGCCGGCGTCTCCAGTGCTTTCGCTCTTTGTTCGGGGTCCAGTTGGTCCATGAGGGAGAGCATATCCCTCTGGGAGACATTGCCGGTACCATCGAGATCGTAGCGTGGATTGCTGGTCCCGAGGTGGTCCACAAGAATGAGTAGATCGTCGAGATCGACACGCCCATCACTGTCGAAATCAGCCGGGAGACGACCCAGTCGGTACTCGATCCGAGCCAGTGATTGTGGTGGAAGATCGTCACCATTCAAGCTGGCCTGGCGTACGTCGATGAAGGTCGTTGCACCAGGTGAACCGATTTCCTCGACAGATACTCGCAGCAGATCCACGACCCCGTCCAGCGATTCCACACCAGCAAAGGCAGCTCGAACGACACCCGGTTCATCGAGATTGGTGGCCAGCAGGAAGTCGTTGCCAAGATTCGCACGACGTACGCGTGTAGCCCGAATCATGGCTGGATCATAATGCAGTTCGACAACACCTGCTCGTAGAGAGTGTAAATCGCTCCCTTGCAGCAAGAGTCCCGCCCTTGCCGAACCACTGTGATCGGTCACAGGATCCAAGGCAAGTTGTGGCGTGCTCGTTGCCAGTCGTTTGCCAGCACCGGCGAATTCCCAGTCACCATTCACATCGCCAAGAAGAATCGCAATGAAATTGCGGAATTCATCCTGAATCAGAGGCCGAAACTGCAGAGCCTCCGGTTCGAACTGCCAGAAGTCGCCCGCTGGAAAGGAGGTCACTGAGCCGACGAGCAGGCGTAGAATCAGTGCAGCGTCCGTTGTGCCAATGATGCCATTGCCCGAGACGTCTGCCACACGTTGCCGATCAGGTGACAGTTGGATGTCGCCAACAAGGGCGCGCAGAATGTCCGACGCGTCCAGCGCGTCAATCGCACTCAGGTCTGATGCATCACGGCTCAGTGTGACGTCGTAGTCGCCAACCTCCAGGGGGCCCAGAGAATAATTGCCCTCGCTGTCGGTTGCGTCCTCAACATCTCCGACCATACCAGCAGCAGTGAGCACGACCTCAGGCACAGGTCGCAGATCAGAATAGTAAAGCACCCATCCGAGAATGCTCGCCTCTCTGATTACCGTCACCGAACCGTGAGTCCTGGTTGCGGTTTGATCGCCCTCGTCGAGGACAACCGATGCGATCGTGAGAGGTGTGACCGAACCGGGCGCACCAATCACGCGAATGGTTAACTCTAGAACGGACACTGTAGCCAAGGATGTGATCTCATCGGCACCCGCCATGGCGACTGTGATTCTACCAGCGGACGTGGTGCTTTGCAGCGAGAAATCCTGCGTGAGTGCGCCTGTCGCCACGTCGAGAATCTGGATCACACTCGGATCGTAGAGAATTGACACGACGAGTCCTGAGACCTCGTCCGCAAAGGTACCATTGAGCAGGATAACACGCTCTTCACCCGGACGGGCGGTGACGTCATCAAATGTTAGCTGGTTCCCCAGCTGACCTGCTACCGGTTGCGCGACAAGCAACAAGCTGAGCAGGAGTGCCGCGCGCGTAAAACGCATTCGGCCTCCAAAATTAGGCGTAAGGTTGTCGGACGTGGAGAGGCAGGGTGTTCACCGCTGGTGGGGGCCAGCCAACCCATGGATAGCAACAACCGCTCAAAACCGCAATCGCGAATTTTCTGAAGCAAAAAAAACCGAGTCTGCCACCTGATGGTGGCAGACCCGGTTCGCGCGGACCGTGATGATGCTTGACGTCAGTTCACGTTGATCTCGATCTGCTTCGGTTTGGCCTCTTCCGCCTTGGGAACAACGACCTTCAGAACCCCGTCGCTGTACGCAGCAGTGATCTTCTCAGCATTCACGGTTTTTGGCAGATCAAAGGACCGACTGAAGGATCCATAGACACGCTCCACGCGGGGCGTTGTCTCCTTCTCTGCGCGCGTCTCCTGTTTCTTTTCACCCTTCAGGGTGAGCCGATTGTCGACGACACCTACGTGAACATCTGCTTTCCCCACGCCAGGTAACTCTGCCGTGAGCGTGTAGTCATCTGCAGACTCCGAAATGTCGACAACAGGACTCCAGTTACGAGGCGCCGATTCTGCCACCTGATTGCCGGGCCAGAAATTGTCGAAGAAGTGGTCGAAGTCGGCTCGTGCGTTGCTGATCTGCGTCGGCTGCCAACGGATAAGTGCCATGTGACTGTCTCCTGTTTGTGCCGGCTCATCGCCGGGCGGGTTGAATTCGACAGCCCTCTTGCAAGGGACGTGCCAATTCCACTCTCAGGGAATTCAACTGTCGGAGCACTGGCAGATCGTGCCTAAATGGCACAAATAGGTCGGTTTGGCGTTGACGACTTTCAATACTTGACGCACGAAGTGTCATATCGGCAGCTCATGAGTTTGACTCTTCTTGATTCTGCCCAGATTGCAGAAGTTGGCGTCGGCGGTGAGCGAGCTCTCGCATATCAACGGCCGGATCGAATTCGTCAACGATTTCAGTGCCGAGAATCTCCTCCAGGACATCTTCGAGGGTGACCAGGCCCGCCAGACCGCCGTATTCATCGATGACCATCATCAGGTGTTGTCCCGTCTCCTGGAAACGACGTAGAAGTCGGTCGACACTGAGTGAGTCTGCGACGAAATCGACGGGGCGCATCATCTCATCCAGCCGCCGTTCCCACTGATCCTGGGCCATCGCTGTGAGCACGTCACGGCGATGGACCATACCGATCACATCATCGGCGTCTTTGTCAGAGACGGGAACACGGGAGTGATCGAAGGTTTCCTTCATCTCCCGCACCTGATTCACCGTCAGTCCTGCATTGAGCGAGAAGACGACGGTACGAGGTGTCATGATATCCCGCGCCATCTTGCCTTCCAGAGACAGGATGTTCTCGATGACCTGCGCCTGACCTGCATTCAATGCACCGGACTTGAGACCCAACCTGGCCATCACAAGGATTTCCTCGTCGGACACGTCCGATGCTTCTCTGCCACGTGCCATCAATTGCGTTACGCTACCCGTCAGCCAGATCAATGGCTTGAAGACCCAGATCATCACCAGCAGCGGCCGAGCGATCACCGTCGACAGGGTGCGGCTATAAATCACACCCGCCGTCTTGGGGATCACTTCCGAGAACATGAGAATGGCAAGGGTGAAAGCGACGGAGAAATATGCGAAACTGTCGCGGCCCCAGACCGATGCTGCCGCAGCACCGGCCACAGCTGCACCTGCTGTGTTGGCAATTGTGTTCAGGGAAAGAATCGCGGCGATGGGTTCATCGACATTGGCACGCATGCGGCGCATGATGCGGCCTGGAATACTACCTGATTCGGCCAGATTCTCGATGTGCGCCAACGGCACAGAATACAGAACCGCTTCGAACAGAGAGCACATGGCCGATATAGAGACGGCTGCCCCTACGGCCAGGGCTAACTCCATCATGATCGCGATGTCCTTTTCCTCGGAGACACAGATGGTGCAACTACCGAGAGGTAGTCACTCAGGCCAAGTATCGAGTCTGATCAAGCATACCGGCAACCAGAGAATTCTCAGACAGTGTCAGTTGCTGGCAGGTCCGGGAACCCATCAGCAGCTGAATTCCGGTATACCCATTGGCCCCCGACCATCGTCGCCGCCACACCGATCTGCGCAATCTCCATAGACTCGGCCGTGTGTGGATCCTGTTCCAGCACCACGAGATCTGCAAGAAATCCTGGGGCCAGTCTGCCGAGACGATTGCCCACACCGCCGGCGCGTGCAGCGCCGGCCGTGTAGGCGCAGATGGCGGCCTCTACGGAGAGTTTCTCTTGTGGCTGCCATCCCTCGACGCCGGGTTCACCATCTTCGCGTCGTCGCGTGACGGCGGCGTGGATTCCGGGAAGAGGTGCAATTGTCTCCACCGGTGCATCCGAGCCGAAGGCCAGTGTCGCGCCAGAATCGGCGACACGTCTGAAAGCATAGGCCAGAGGTGCCCGCTGTGGCCCCCAGAATCGGTCGACCATATACATATCACTCGTCGCATGAATCGGCTGCATGGAGGCGATGACATCGAGGCTTGCGAGGCGACTGATATCAGCGGCATCGATGATTTGTACATGCTCGATCCGGTGTCGCAGGGCAGTGACACGTTCCGCACGTTCATGCCGACGCAGTTGCTCGACAACATCCAGCGTCTCACGAATCGCCCGATCACCAATGGCGTGCACGAAACTCGCCAACCTTGCACTGGCGGCGCGACGCATCGCGCTTACTAACTGCTCGGGTTCGATCAGTGACATACCATGATTGCTGGGGTCGTTCTCATAAGGTGCCAGCATCCACGCCGTCTGCGGGCCCAGGGCACCGTCGGTGAAGATCTTCACACCACCAATCCAGAGATGCTCATCGCCGAACCCGGACGTGAGGCCACAGCCAATCGCCTCGTCGAGATGCCCGAGGGGGATCGTCTTGCAAACACGGAGCCGAAGTTGATCTTCAGCACGCAATTGCTGCCAGGCGCGCAGCGAGCGAATGCCATCCATGTCGTGCACACCCGTGATGCCCAGGCCATGAGCTCTTGTCATGCCGACGCGCATGGCGTCAGCTACGTCGGTGACGGTGACCTGGGGCAGATGTGATCCGACCAGGTCAGAGGCTCCTTCGAGGAACACACCCGTCGGCCGTCCTGTGGCATCGCGCACAATCGCACCATCGGCCGGATCTACTGTCGAGGCCGAGACGTCGGCTAGCTGCAGGGCCCGAGAGTTTGCCCAGCTTGCGTGGCCACTTTTGGCGGTCAGGAAGACGGGATGATCCGGTGCCACCCTGTCCAGAAGGTCTCGCGTCGGCAGATCACCTGCACCCCAGGCATTGTGATTCCAGCCATGGCCACGGATCCAGGACCCCTTGGGTGAAGTCTGAGCTTGCTGCGCGACCAGGGCCAGCACCTGGTCGCAGGATGGTTGGTCCGCATCGATTCTCTGCAGACCGAGGGAAAACCACTCGAAGTGCATGTGGGCATCGGTCAGGCCTGGCAACACGCAGCACCCACCCAGGTCGATGCGGTGTGAGGGTACTGCATGCTGCAACAACTCGTCGCCGCCAACGGCCAGCACGCGCCCATCCCTGATGCAGATCGAGGTGGCGGTAGGTTGGCTGGGAGACTGGGTATAGATCCGAGCGTTGTAGAGGACCCATTCAGGAGCGGACAAAACCAATTCTTTCCATGACTGAAGAGGAAGCTCGACCAAGCGCTCTATATTAGGGGAACTCTATCCAGCCAGTCACTTGCCCTGACATTCACTTGCCCCAACCAACCTGCTGAGGATACCGTGAGAGTCGCCGTTTTTTTGGACGAGATCAATCGCAAGGACACGGCACAATCCCTTGAACTTGCTCAATCGTGGGGAATTGAAGCTGTGGAAATTCGATCTCTGCCCAGTGGTCGTTTTCCCCGTGCTGCCGACGCAGAGATCGAAGAGCTGCAACGACAGATCGAGGGGGCCGGTTTGCTGGTCTCCGGCGTTTCACCGGGGTTGCTGAAGACGCCTGTCACGGATCCCGATGTGATGCAGAATCTGGATCAGTGGTTGCCGCGAGCATGTGAATGGGCACTGCGCCTGGGGACCACCGGTGTCTCCTGTTTTGGCTTTCGTCGCGACGGCCATGATCCCGCGACGGCCCCCGAGGAGCCACCGGCGCAGGTCATCGACTATCTCGGAACCATGTTGCGAATGACAACCGCCGCAGGATGTCGCCTTGTGCTGGAGAACGAAGCCGGCTGCTGGGGAGGGACCGGCATGGAGGCGGCGCAACTCATCGAGCAAGTACCGGGACTGCAACTTTGCTGGGATCCTGGAAATGCTGCACGTGCAGGAGCGACGTCACCCTATCCGGATGAATACGACGCGATACGGGATCTGGTCACCCATGTTCATCTGAAAAACTTCAGTGTCGACGAACAGCGGTGGTCGGTGATGGATGAAGGGCCCGTCGATTGGCCCGGACAGATCGCGGCGCTGAAAGAGGATGGCTACGATGGCTATCTCGTGCTCGAGACACACACGGAGATTCTGCCACAGGGAATCGACGATTCGGGTGACATGGTGCCCCTGGCCTTCAATGCCCACCACAACCTGACCTATCTGCGCCAACTACTGAGTCGCTGATGGCGTCCGAGTCACTGGCGACACGCACAATTCGGGGCACGCTGTGGACGGGTAGTGCCTTCGCGCTGCAGATCCTGACAACCCTCGTGTTCTATCGTGTTCTGGCGATCGATGACATGGGATTGTTCGAGTGGTCCCTCTTCATTGTGATGCTTCTGGCCTTGCTGTGTGACCTGGGCCTCGGCAGCGCCCTGGTGCAGAAACGCGAGGCCGGTGACAGCCATTTCAATGCCGCTTTCTGGGTCTGTCTGGTCGTTGGCGCCGCCGTCACGGCCGCCGTGCAGTGGAATATTGATGCCATCTGTGGACTCGTCGCCGGGCAGGACGCGAGCCAGATGGCACCTATCCTTGCGGGGATGATGTGGATCGTCCCCTTCGCTGCGATTTCTGGCATCTTCCGCGCCAAACTTCAGCGCGACCTACTCTGGCGATCGATGGCAGGTGCAGAGATCGCGTCGTCCGTTGCCCATGCGGCAAGTGCCTTTGGCCTGCTGGCCCTGGACTTTGGCATCCTCAGTGCTGTGTACAGCGCTGTGGTCCGGGAGGCGGTGCTCTTGATCGGGCTAGCCCTGACCGGTAGATGGCTGCCGGGGGTGGCCGTCAGTAGGGAGTCACTGAAATTGATTCTTGGATTTGGCCTTAATCTGACGGGCTCTCGCTGCATCAACTATGTGAATTCCAATCTTGCCCGGATCGTCATTTACGGTGCACTGGGGCCAGCCGCCCTCGCCTACTACAGCTTCGCCTACCGGCTAACACTCATGCCCCTCGTGCGCATCTCCACGATCATCACGCGGGTCTTTTTTCCAACGTTCTCCGCCATTCAACAGGACGATGCTCTCCTACGGCGCGTCTATGTAAAATCGACACAGGCTGTGGCACTGGCCTATTGGCCAGCGCTGATGGCGGTTATCGTTTTTGCGCCGCAAATCCTTGCCTTTGTCTTCGACGACCCATCCCAGGCATTGTGGCCCATGCGACTTCTGGCGCTCGCCACCCTGGTAAAGGCCGTCGGCGCCTCTGTGGGTTCGATTTTCCTGGCCAAGGGTCGGGCAAGTTGGGCCCTGTACTGGTCGGCTTTCAGCATCATCGTCTTGGTTCCGTCTCTGTACCTCGTCATCGATCCCTGGGGTCTTATCGGCGTCTGTAGTGTGATCGCGGCGACGTCCGTGTTGTTTCTGGGTCTGTCGCAGCATCTGGCCAATCGTCTGATCCACCTTCCCTACGTGACCTATCTAGCATCCCTGTCGCGACCTCTGCTACTTGCAGGTTGGGTCGGCGGGCTCAGTTGGGTGGGCAGCCTGTGGTTGCCCGAAGCCCTTTGGCCTGCCGCCGGCATCAGCGCCACCATCGTCCTGATCGCGGGTCTAAGTGGATTGCGTCTGTGCGCCTGGGATCTGTGCCTTGAGATGTGGAGGAGCGCGCGGGGCCAGAGTTGATCTGAGCCTTTGCGGGTGTCTTCGACGACCCGTAGATTCTCAGACCGTAGGAGACCTGAGCGACCAGCTTTCCTGCACGAACTTTCTCCCGAGTCGCAGGAGTAGGCAGACAATGGAAGCGCAGCAGGGCAACGGCCATCCCGAAACCGGCACCCTCCGCCTCAAAACAGGCCTGGCGGAAATGTTGAAAGGTGGCGTCATCATGGACGTTACCAATGCCGACCAGGCGAAAATCGCCGAAGACGCGGGCGCGACATCGGTCATGGCCCTTGAGCGCGTCCCCTCCGATATCCGCAAGGACGGAGGCGTCGCACGCATGTCGAGTGTCGCCACGATTCGCCAGATCATGGAGTGTGTAACGATTCCTGTGATGGCGAAAGTCCGGATCGGTCACTTCGCCGAGGCGCAGATCCTGCAGGCTCTTGGTGTCGACTACATCGACGAGAGTGAAGTCCTCACGCCCGCAGATGAAGCCTTTCACGTGGACAAGTTCGCCTTCCAGGTGCCCTTCGTATGCGGCGCTCGTAATCTTGGCGAAGCCCTACGTCGTATCGGCGAAGGTGCTTGCATGATCCGCACCAAAGGCGAGGCTGGCTCAGGCAACATTGTCGAAGCGGTTCGACACATGCGCACTGTCAACGATGAGATGCGGCGTCTGCAGACATTAGGACCCGATCAGCTGATGACGGCCTGTCGCGATCTTGGTGCGCCCTATGAACTGGTGCGGATGATCGCTGAGGCAGGCAAATTGCCGGTGCCGAATTTCGCCGCCGGTGGCATTGCCACACCAGCCGATGCGTCGCTGATGATGCAGTTGGGTGCTGAGGCGGTCTTCGTTGGCTCAGGAATCTTCAAATCCAGCGATCCACCCTTGCGCGCCAAGGCCATCGTCGAGGCGACAACCCACTATATGGACCCGGATATTCTGGTTCGCGTCTCCGAGCAGTTGGGTGAGGCAATGCAGGGCATTGAGATGGGTACCCTTGAAGAGGGCCAGCTGCTGCAAACCCGCGGTTGGTAGCGTAGGACTTGGACGTACTAGCTATCGTCCGCTAGCACTTTTGTTTGGGAGGAGACGTCCGTTTGGGACGTCTCCTTTCTTATTGGGGAAACGATGACGACGAGAGTAGGTGCCCTGGCTCTGCAGGGCGATTTTGATGCGCATCTGAAAGTGGTCTCTGACCTCGGCGCCCACACAAGAGCGGTGCGCAAACCGGAACAGTTGGATGAGATCGACGCCCTCATCATTCCGGGGGGTGAATCCACGACGCTGATCAAACTGATGGATGCGTACGATTTCTGGGAGCCATTGCGGGAATTTGCTGGCCGAGGCCACGTCTTTGGCACGTGCGCCGGCCTCATCCTCGTGGCAGAGGAAGTCATCAACCCGGCGCAGCGAAGCCTGGGACTGATCGATGTGACGGTCGAGCGCAACAGCTACGGGCGTCAACGTGAGAGCTTTGAAAGTGTCGGTGATTTCGCCGACGAACAAGCCACCGGTGAAGCAGAATCGAGGCGGATCCCTATGGTCTTCATCCGCGCGCCGAGAATCCAGCGCCTCGGCTCAGACGTTCGCCCTCTGGCAACTCACGGACAGGACACGGTGATGGCACGCAGCGACCACGTCATGGTCGCCACGTTTCATCCCGAGTTGAGCAAAGACCGCTTCGTTCACCAGTACTTCCTGGATATGGTGGACTGAGTCTAGAACCTCAGTTGCACGTTCGCAGAGAAGCGATTGATGCTGATGTTGTCATCGGCGAAGATGAAGTCATGTTGGAAGCGTAGCCCCACACGCAAGCGCTCACTCAATAGCACTTCGGCGCCAACCCCTGGAGCGATTCCAAAACGTGAATCACCGGCATCCGGTGAATACAGCTCCGCGTCCAGGCTGAAGTAGGCGTTGATGGGGTCATAGTTCATCAGATTTCTGATCCCCGCGCTATAGAGGCTTGTCTTCTGGTCGCCGCCGATGTAACCGTAACCGACCTGGAAGCCCAACCAGTCCTCCATCAAGTAACCAACCGAAACGCCTGAGATGAGATCGGTCTGTGATACATTCTCATCCGCGCCTTCCGGTTCGATGTCGACGACGGCGGCGCCAAACATGCCCTCCACGAACAGTTGCCCCCGCTGCTGCCAAGGATAGCCGCCCTGGCCAATTTCGCTGCCTTCAGGGCCATCAGTTCGCTGCGCTGCTGCGGGTAGGGCGCCGGCGCTCACAATCAGCGCCATCCCAAGCAAAGCGAGACGAACCGACATCCGCGTCGGGCTGGTAGACTTCATAGTCGACGATTCAACGGAATTCATAGCCCAATACTCCGTTTCTTGAAGCTCTTGGTGATCTCCTTATGATCCGTCCACACAATCTCCGTTGTCTCGATATCGGTCAATTCGAAGGTCGATTTGTAGTAGACGACCTTCTTATCGCCCACCTGCTGTACCGTAGAGGTAATGACCAGACCAAGTAAGTATTGTGCGGCTCGCTGTTTTCCCGGACCGGTCGCTTCGGAAGCGTCTACATAGCCGGATCCTTGGTACTCGTATTCCTCAGCGATCTCCTGACGCGCCGCTTTGTCGAGGAAGGTGACCTGGCCGCTGTTGATCATTGCCGTTTTCACATGATCATACAGGGCCTGCAGGTCGATATGCTCTGTTGTGCGGTTCTTCGGTGTTTCGAGAATGACGACAGGTTTTGTCAGTGCATCTCGTGTGATCCAGAACCCCAGAGACTCGACGATTTTCTTCGCCACCAACTGCATGTCATTCTGGTTCCAACGATCAGACAGCATCACGATCTGTTCGGGATCCTGATACGTGCCCTGTGTGAATGCCCGCGGTCCGGCACAGGCTGTCAGACCAACTGCCGTCATCGCGACCATCAAGGTGCCCATTGTTTTGCTCATTGCTCTACCTGCCAGCATGATGTAAGTCCGTTTTCAGTCATTTCAGTCCCACTCGCATTGAAAGTGCGAGCGCTCGAGGTGCCACTTGTCGGCGAGCATCGCGTCCTGGCGGTGCAATACCTGCAGCGAACAATCCTGGCGTAGTGAACTGGCAGGATAGTCGAAGACAAACTCCATTGCTCCCTGCCGATCTGCTTCCGGTATGTCACTGATGGTGTAAATATCAGGACGAGTCGAAGTAAAGACCAAGGCTCGCTTCGCGCCGTGCGTCTTGAGGGGGACACGCGCCGAGAAGCTGAGCCGGCGAACCTTCTTGGGAAGAAGCAGATCCGTATTGTCCGTCAGCGTGTCTCGCTGCCAGCGACCGCTGAGCAGGGTGCGCATGTTGCCGAAAAATACTCGATCTCGGTCGCCATCAGGAATGATGAGATAGAGATACCCCTGCCGCGCCTGCGTGGAGATTTGCTGGTCGCCGCCCAGACCCTCGAAGTCGAATTGAATCTGCAGATTCACCTGCCGATTCGGTGGCAAGGCGTGGAGAGAAACTGCCTGCAAGACCGGCTCGGGGACACCATCTGCCTTCAGAGCAACCAGGGAGGTCACCGACGCATCACAGGCACACCGTCGCTCTTGAACCATTTTGGCGACGGTGCTGTCGGCGAAGCCCGCTTTTGTGAGTTTGAGGATGTCATCCAGACTCATGGGCAGTTGCTGTGATCGCTCATAGAGTGGTGGCAGTTGTCCACCATCCCAATCGACGACATTGAAGATCTGCCCCGCTGGCACTCGGTCATCTGACGTGGTTGCCCGCTGCGCCGATGCCCACCCCGTTGTCAGCAGCAGCAGGGCCGCGAGCCGACCTGTCCATTTACTATGTACCATGTCCATAACCCTTCGTGCCATTTCGCCCTGTGTGCTAGCCATAGCAGACCGTGGATCTTACTGGAAGCTACGCCAGTTCAAGAAAACCGGCCGGTCCGTTGCGATATCAGTGAACAAATGGGTGTCGACGACGCGACCTCCCGCGTCTAGAAACTCCAGAACCACCTCGCTCGTTCCCGGAGGTGGCTGAATTCGTGCCATCCATATGGCTCCCGGCAGCGACGTCCAGCTGCGCGTATCGGCCGCCTCCGTACCAGCGCCGAAGAGATTCACGAGAAAACCCAACACATCGTTCTCCTCTTCAGCGGCCTTCGTGACAAACAATTTCGTGGCGACACGGGCTGCCGTGCGTAGCAGGATGGAGTCCATCTTTTCCTCCAACGTGCGCCGCGCAATGGCATCGATGTCTTCAACGAGCCATCCCGTTTCGACCGTATCTCCTACCCGCAGGCGCACCCCTTGCACCTGGCTTGGATGCGGCCTCCACTCGGGCACGGCCATACGCAGCCAGTATTTGACCCGGTGGTGATGGATAGGATGATGATAACGGTAGACGGCACGACGGGAGACCTTCCACACATCGCGGTGGTGTTCTGCCTCCGTGATCGGAATGTCGACACTCTGTTCTGTTTTACGACCGATAAAGCCGCTCTCAGCAAAAACCGTGATGACACCGGGCCCTGGTGACGCAAGCTCTGGGCCCTGCCCAAGAGTCCATTGTTCTTGTGCCAAGGCCCATTCTGCGTCAAAACCCAAGGCATCCGTCGCGCGTTGAAGATCCGACGATATCGAAGCGGGGGGCTGCATGCCGAAGGCTTTTGAGTAGGCAGCGTAGCCCTTGGCGGCGTCTCGATAGGAGATGTATGCGTCGTTGACTTCCCCCGTCGCCTCGTAGAACAACCCCGTCGTGTACTGAAGAAAGGCATCATTCAGATAGCTGAGCTCTACTTCCGACGCTTCGGCGTAGTCAGCGAGCTTGAGATTCGCTTTGCGGCACTCAACGAGAGCCGATTCCAGTTGGTCGAGATGGACGTAGTTGAGGGCCCGGAAGTAGTGAATGAGGGCGCGCTCGTGCTCCTCACCACCATAGGGCCGAACGGCATCGTTCGTCAGCAGAGAGGCCAGCTCACGACTGACAGATCGAACATGTCGGTCAATGAGGCGCTCAGCGTGTTCGAACTGCTTGTTGGAGGCGTCCCACTCTCCTTGATAGTGGAGGATGAGACCACGCTCCAAGCGGTAGAGCAACAGATTCGTGTCGCCCGATGGTTTCTCGAGTCTCTCGAGTGCGCCGTCGAAGTCACGGCGCTCGAGACGACGCAGACTGCCGCCCATGAAGCGTGAATAGCCTGCCGCACAGCCACTCAGAACCACGAGCAGTAACATCCACACGCTCCAAGCGCGCCACGAACGGCGTTGTCGCCGAAATACCGCCAAACTCTCTCCCCTCGTCCCTCTACCTCTACGGATTGAACTGTCTACAACTGGATTCGTGCCAGATACACATCGGCGGGTGTCGGTCGATCTCGTGGCAGAGGCAGCCGTTCATGCTGCGAGTAGTAGCTCATCAGGATCGTTCCATCCGCCGCCGATGTCAGGCCACAATAGGAACAGTCGTGACCACTGGGCACCGTCAGCAGGTGGCTCGCAGTCGTCCCGTTGATCTCCCACACACTCGTATGATGCCCGCTGGGGTCACCCTGTTCCCGGTACGAGACAATGGCATCCGCAGGCAGGTCCTCTTCCTGCGAGCGACCGGCAACCAGCAGTCGCCCCTGGTGCTGCAGCACAACGGGCGCGTGGATCATCACACCGAGGTCATCCCACGTCCATTCGCCACTTGTCGGATCACGTTGTCCGAGCCAGGAATGATGATTTGGTTCGAGGGTGCGCACGACACAGCCTAAGCGACCCGACTCGGGGGCGAACAACACCGGTTCACCCGGTCCCCCGCCAGAGCGCATGGCGCCGATCAAGCGCCAATCAAAGAGATCTTCACTACGTAGAAGATGGACCGTGCGCATGTCGCGGTCATCCCGACGACCGAAGTGGTAGGCGGGGCACCAGAAGACACCCTCATCGTCGCGAAAGATTCGCCACATCCAGTAGTTGACGCCGTAGAGTTGGCGCGGCGTGGACCAACTGGTGCCATCTCGCGTCGCGCTGAGGTGGCTGATCAGATCGTGCTCGGCACTGGCAATCGACTGGGGCGAAGACCAGCGCGGGAACCAGGAGCCAAAGACCACTGCCAGTCGCTGGTCTGCATCGATGATAAACTTGGGATCACGATCATCGGCGCCGGTGTCGAAACGCGCGACCTGTTCCCATGATGACAGATCCGCAGACCGGCAGATCACGACGTCACCGGGCGGCTCAATGCCGTGGCTCTGCGCCGTGCGGTAACACAGGTAGGTGTGGTCCTGCCAGATGGCCAGATCGGTGAAGGCATTGTGATAGCCATCGCCGATGATGCGTTGCAGATCGATGAGTTGGGCGCTCATCGTCGGTCGATTCGCTGTGTTCGCTGGTTCACTGATCCTCATGTCGCAGTTAGTTAGGGAAGATTTCTTGCCGGGAAGATAGACCCCCGCCTACCATTGCGACCATTGCCTTGCATCGTGGATGAAGATGACCCGGCCCAAGAGGCCTGATCTCAAACGAAAGTGTGCTGATTTTATGTCTGTCGACGAACCCATCGGTACTGCCGTCGTAGGTTATGGCTTCGCCGGCCGCTGCTTCCATTCCTACCTCGTTGGCCTCGCTGCTCCGGCGCTGAAGTTACACGGCGTTGTTTCGAGCCGGGCCGAAGCACGACAGGACATCACGAGTCGGCTCGGTGTTCGTGCCTATTCGAGTTTCGACGAGGTTCTGGCCGATGACGAGGTTGAACTGGTCGTGCTCGCCACGCCCAACGACGTTCATGCGCCACAGGCCATTGCGGCTCTACAAGCAGGAAAACATGTCGTCACCGACAAACCCATGTCACTGAACCTGGGCGAGGCGGACGAGATGATCGCCGCCGCCAGTGCGTCGGGACGTCTCCTGAGTGTCTTCCAGAATCGCCGCTGGGATGCAGACTTTCTTACAGTGAAGCAGCTGCTGCAGGAGGGAACTCTGGGCAAGCTGGTCTATGCGCAACTGGCCTGGGGACAGTTCGGTGCGCCGGGATCCTGGCGCGGAGAAGCAGAGCGTGGCGGTGGCAAGTTCGTCGATCTGGGTGCCCACATGATCGACCAGGCCCTGCAGCTGGCAACATCTGAACTACAACGAGTCTATGCCCGATTCGGCGATGCAGGGATGCCGAACGATGTGGAAGACCATGCCCATGCGATCCTCAGTTTTGCCGATGGCTCTGATGTGCACATCGTCACCTCCTCTCTCGCCCGTATCCAGATGCCCAGATGGTATGTGCTGGGCACAGACGGCGCGCTGGAGAAACATGGCGTCGATCCCCAGGAGCGGGCCATGATCGCAGGTAACATTGACGCGGCGCATGAGCCGGAATCGTTGTGGCCTCGCGTCCACCGACTTGTGGCTGGGCAGACAACTCAAATGGTCATACAACCCGTTCCCGGCCGCTGGCGTTCCTACTATGAGAATGTCGCTGACGCGGTTCGCGGTAAGGCTGAGTTGGCCGTCACTGCGACCAGCGTTCGTCAGGTCATGGCAGTGATCGACGCAGCTCGACTCTCGGTGCAGCAGGGCCGCGCCGTCGAACTCAGCGAAATCGGCGGCTGAGAGTGGCTCGGCGTGAGATCAGTGGAGAAGAAGAGTCTGGATTCGAGGTCCGCAGCCAGGATCTTGACGTCGAGCTCGAACAATATCGGCAGTGGCCGAAGTTCCCCTTGTGGCTCGTTCTGGACAATCTGCGCAGCGCCTTCAATGTGGGTGCCTTCTATCGCCTCGCAGATATCGCCCGCTTGTCAGGGCTGGTGACGTGCGGCTACACGGCCCATCCGCCGCACCCTCGTCTCGACAAGACGGCCCTCGGCACCCTCGACTTCGTCGATGATGAGCACGTTCCATCCACGCTGGATGCCATCACTGCTTTGAAGGATAGAGGCATTAAGGTGTGGGCCGTCGAGACGACATCCGCTTCAAAATCCTACACGAACGTGACCTACCCTCGCCCGCTGGCGCTGGTCTTCGGCAATGAGGCCCTGGGCATCGATCGACAGGTGCTGGACCTGTGTGACGGGTTGATCGAGATCCCCGTCTTTGGCTACAAGAATTCCCTCAATGTGGCCAGTGCGGCTGCCGTCGTTTCCTACGAAATCCTGCGACAGTGGAACTATGACCCCAGCAATAGCGAAGCGGCTACAGATCCATAGTAGTTATGATCCAGGTGAAGAGACTGAGCCACGCTGATACGGGGTGCGGCGATACCGCTGCGCCAGTTTGTGGCTCTTGCCCTGCGCCGGTAGTTGCAGGACGCGGTCGTAACGCTCCAATGCTTCCGCGCGACGATCAAGCAGGTCCAGCGCCATTCCCCAGTAGAGATTGGCGAGGGGCCCGTAGCCACGCGCCGCTTGCACCTCCAATGTCGTCCCAAGATCTCTCGAGAGCCGATCCGCTGCGGCCATGGCAGTAACAACACGATCTATCCTGCGACGGCGGAAGGCGTCTTTCCCGACATAGTAGAATGCCTCGATCAGACCGCGCGTATGATATCCGGGCTCGCCTCGACGGCTGCGTTCGATGACCTGGTCATACAACTCCACGCCCTCTGTCCAGCGCCCGATGGTGACGAGGGTCCGCGCGCGATATCTGTGGAATAGTGCGTTGTTCGGATACTGCGTATGCAACTCCACCAGATACGGCAGTGCGCTGAGATGATCTTGCTCAAAGACGCGATGTATCTGCGCCAGGAAGTAGCGCGCTTCCGCCTGGGCATATCGCCCTTCTCGGGCCACCTGTTCCAGTTGATTCAGCCCAAGATGCCGATCGCCTTTGTGCATGAACAACATGACGGGACGGACGATGGGATGCCGTTGAGGAATCACATCAGCGAAGTAGTTGTAGATTCCCTGCCCGAAGAGGATGTCCTTGTTCGTCGGCTCTAACTGGCGACTTTTTTCGAGCAGCGGCAGGCAGCGTAGCCCGTCGCGGGCAGAACGAACGAATTGCCCACGATCTCCGCGCAATCGCCCGCGAAAGCCGATGGCACCGCCTTTGAACATAATCGCATCAAAGTCTTCGGGATCTGCAGCCAGACGACGGTCGCAGACGTCGATACAGACCTGCAGGCGTCGGTAGAATTCCTCGTCGTGGCTCGTGTCCTCCAGGTCCACCAGAACTCGCCACCAACCAACCATGGCGTGGAAGAAGTAGCCAAGGGGGTTGTCTGGATCTGCTGCAATGATTGTTTCGAAGTATGAGGACGCCTCATCCAGATGCAGTTGGTAGATCAGATCGATACCCTGCTGGATGCGGGTATCCTGCTCGCCACGCATCGTCAACGCCGAGGCAACGGTCGCAGTGGGTTGTTGAGCCTGGGCTGTGGCGGACAAGCACAACGAGCACACAGCAGTCCAGCAGCAGACTTGCCAGCGACGTAGCAGTCGATCACGGAAGAAGTGGAAACTAGGCATGAGACTGAAGATACCGCGCCGAAGCGAAGTCGTCGTATCAATTACAGGAGCAGAGACCAAGTGAGCACATACGATCACGATCTGATCATCCTCGGCGGTGGTTCGGGTGGATATGCTGCGGCACGAACCGCACGCGAGGCAGGAGCGGACGTCGCCATCGTGGATCCTGGGCCTCTTGGAGGACTGTGTATTCTGCGCGGCTGTATGCCGAGCAAGGCTCTACTCGCCTCGTCTGATGTGATCTCCCGCATGCGGCGCGCCACAGACTTTGGTGTGGGTGCGGTAGATATTGATGCCGATCTGGGGAAGATCATGGCGCGCAAGGATGAACTCATCAAGGAATTCACTGACTATCGAGTGGAGCAGCTACAACGTTTTCCACTCTACGATGGGTATGGTCGCTTCGTGTCATCTCATGAAATCGACGTCGATGGACGGCGACTGACGGCGAAGAATTTTGTCATATCCACCGGCTCGGTGATCCGCCATGTGCCGATTCCCGGACTCGATGAGGTGGGCTACATCACCAGTGACGAGGCGCTGGAACTACGTGACAGGCCCGCGTCCATGATCGTATTGGGTGGCGGTGCCGTCGCTTGTGAGTTGGCGCAATTCTACCAACGAATTGGCGTCGAGGTGACACTCATACAGCGTTCACATCACATTCTGTCGAATGTGGATGAAGATCTGGCACGGCCCGTGGAGACCCGCCTGCGCGAAGACGGCATGCGTGTGCTCACGGGAACCACACTGCATCGATTCCGCCAGCAGGATGGGCTTCGAGTCGTCGAGTTTTCCCACGAAGGTCGCGACCAGGAACTGTCGGCCCAGGTTATCCTGCAGGCGCTGGGCCGCCGACCCAACATCGATTCCCTCGATCTTGAACTGGCGAACGTGCAGGTCGAGGGTCAGCGTGTTCTCGTTGACACGCAGATGCGAACCTCGCAGCCTCACATCTTCGCCGTCGGCGACGTGAATGGCTACGATGAGATTGTGCACGTGGCGATCTTGCAGGGCGAAGTCGCTGCATACAATGCAACCCACCCGGACGCAGAGGCGCGTGAAGTTGACGATCGGCTGAAGTTGGTTGTGACCTTCACTGACCCGGCGGTGGCAACAGTCGGTCTATGTGAGATAAGCTGCCAGGAGGCGGATATCGACTATCTCGTCGCCAGTTACCCCTTCAACGATCATGGCAAATCTCTGTGCCTGGGTGAGATCCATGGTCAGGTGAAGATTCTGTGTGAGCCACGAACGGGCCAGATCATCGGCGCCAGCATCTGTGGACCGGAGGCGGGCGAACTGATCCATGAACTGGCAGCGGTCATGTATTTTCGCGGCACGGTCCACGACCTGATGCAGATCCCCCACTACCATCCGACCCTTGCGGAAATCGTCACCTATCCGGCGGAAGAACTGGCAGAGCAAATCGACAAAGTCAACGCTTGATGGATGCTGCCGCGTGGTTGACGATGGGTGCAAAAAACACGGCATTGGCGATGAGTTTGTTCGTGCCGAACCAGAAGGCGCGAAAGGCTAACTCGTCTGCTATCAGCACGACGCGCCCCTTGCCGACGGCTGCCACAACGACACCCGCAGAGCCAGCCAGTAGCCCTTTATTTGAATGCGAGATGTAACCGCTGAGCAGCGCATCGGTGGAATAGCGCACGGGCGTGGCATAGGGATTGTCCGCAGGACGAAAGAACAGACCGCCGCGGCGAAAAACGGGCAGCGGATCAGATCCGTAACCAAAGCCGAGGGGGTGCGTGTAGTCGACATGGGCGGAAAAGATGGCGCCACCGATGACCTGTGCGCCGCGATCCTGATCCAACATGGCGTACGGACGGGGCGCGAAGACAGAGTCTGGTGTCGCCTCGATCAGGTCGACCTGAACAAGTGAGTCTTTGACGGCCCACCTGACAGCCGAACCAGTAAGCACCAGCGTGCCACCATCGGCGACCCACTCCTTCAGCGGTTCTGCATCATTCCCATAGCGACCGGTCACCGCGATGATCGTCGTATAGCGCGATAGATCTGCCGACGCCAAATGACGCTGCTCGACGAGACTCACAGGCATGTGATACCTCTGGTCGAGCAAATGCCACATCTCGCCCGCGGGCAGCGGATGAACCCCATCACCGACGATCAAGGCAACTTCAGGCTTGACCAAGGGCACGGATCGAGGTGATCCCAGGTTGATTCCGGAAGAGGTCAGGCCTGTTGTGAGGGCGTGGATGCGAAGTCCGTCTTGCGCTGCAATCTCGCCCAACAGCGCTCTGAGGGAGTCGGTGTCAGCTTCCTGAGCCCCAAGAGGAATGATGATGGTGCCGTAGTCGAAGGACTGCTCGCCCACCTCGGTTTGGGCAACGAAAGGTGCGGTTGCCACATACGCACGAGTATCGCCATCGAGAAGCCTGTAAAGGGCGCGTGGCGCGTAGTAGTCCTTCCATGAAAAGGCGTACGCATAAGGATGGGCGCTTGCCTCCAGCTCGCCCTGTGGAAAGACGGTTGCCTTAATCTGGTCGCCGACCAGATCCTGTCGCCATGCGCGCCCCTTCAGTTCAGCGTAGGGCAGGTCGAAGGCGAGTGGCATCGTCCACGTGGAAACGTCATAGAAGACGCTATCCGTGAAACTCGTCCGACGCTCGAACAGGGCGCGAACCAATCGTTGTTGTGGCTGACGCATGGGTACGACCCAGGCCTTTCCGGGTGTGAACGTGTCACCCCCGACCTCGATAGACCTTGTCAGCTCGTGCACCTGGATACGGTGTGTATGCAGCAGTTGTGAAAAATGATGCAGGCGAGCTGCATCGTCATCCGCACCAAAGACGTATCCCTTAACCGGCAAGTCGCCTGCTTCGGTAAGCGCCGTTGTGTAGAAATCTCTCTGATGCGTCAGCAATTCGACGCGCAGCTGCCTGACGGCGGCCAGTGTCGACAGGGACGTAGCTACCTGGTTGCGCACGGCGAAAGCGAAGGTGCGTTCACCATGTGGGTTCTGCTGCAGATGGCCGCGGACACTTGCCTGCTCGAAGAGGATACCGATCGTGCCATTGATATCCGGATAGGTCGAACCTTTGCCGACGTAGAAATCGTCATAGGATTCCTTCGTGTAGTAGAGGGATCCAAGTTGATCCAGGGCAGCGGCGTGGTATTCGGCGATTTGCGCCGTCAATTCGAAGGTTCGTGCTGGTGTCAGCGGATTGTTGCGCGACGGAATCCCCGGTTGGAAGAAGAAGGTCCGATGCGATTGCATCTCGTGGTGATCGGTGAGCACATTCGGCTTCCAGGCGTGGAAGACTTCGAGACGGCCCTGGCTTTCAGGGTGTTGCACCAGCAGCCAGTCGCGATTCAGATCGAACCAATAATGATTGAAGCGACCTTGAGGCCACGCCTCTGTGTGCTCTCGATGCGCCGGGTCAGCGACTAACTGCCGACCTCGGTGCATGTTGGCCCAGTGCGTGAAACGACTCAGACCGTCCGGGTTGTAGCTGGGATCCAGCAGGACGACCGCTTCGCGCAGCAAGCCCTCGACCTGCTCGCCTTGGGCCGCCGCCAACCAGTAGGCCACGAGGGGTGCCGCGTTGCTGCCACTGGCTTCGTTGCCATGGATGCTGTAGCCCATGTAGGCGACGACGGGCATCTGCTCCAATGATTGCATGGCACTCTTGGAGGGGTCACTGAGGGTCAGGTGCTGTTGCTGGATCTGCTGCAGACGATCGTGGTTCTCAGGCGACGTAATCGTGAGCACCACGAGAGGGCGTTTCTCGTGGCTGCGAGCGTATTCTTCAATCCGCACGCGCTCGGAAGTGCGCGCCAACTCGCGTACATAGGCAACGAGCTGGTCGTGGGACACATGCCATTCCCCGATCTGAAATCCAAGAAACTCTTCGGGTGTTGGTATCCCTTCGTCGAATTCTGTGTCATTTGGCAGATAGTAATCAAGTGAGACTCCACCCATGACCGGCGTGCCGAGCGTTACCAGACCAAGCAGAACGATTGTCAGCAGACGGTGGACGTGCATGGCGAAGTCTTTTCTGCAAGAGGGTAGGATCCGGCGGCGACACTGACTCACTCCGGTAGCAGGCGTGGAGTGAGGGGCAATTAGCGATGGCATCAGATGTGGGTCAACCAAATAGCAAAGAGCGCCCCGAATTTTTTTCGATTCGAGGCGCTCTTACAGAAAGTGTCAATCTCTCCGGACGGTGCCAGGGCTGCAGCAGGACTCTAGTCGTAGTATTCCTGGCCAAGATGTGTGATCAGATCCGCACCCATCAGGAAACGCAGCGTGTTCTTCAACTTCATGGACTGGATGAAGATGTCGTGCTCCGGGTATAACCCGGGTGCCGTCTGCGGGCTCTTGAAGTAGAAAGAGAGCCACTCCTGAATGCCCTTCCAGCCAGAGCGCTGAGCAAGATCGGTAAACAGGACCAGATCCAGTACAAGGGGCGCCGCCAGAATCGAATCGCGGCAGAGAAAATCGACTTTGATCTGCATCGGATAACCAAGCCAACCGAAGATGTCGATGTTGTCCCAACCCTCTTTTTCATCACCACGCGGTGGATAGTAGTTGATGCGCACCTTGTGGTAGATATCACCATAGAGATCGGGATTCAGATCGGGTTGCAGAATGTGCTCGATCACGCCGAGCTTGCTCTCCTCCTTGGTCTTGAAGGAGTCCGGATCGTCGAGGATCTCACCATCGCGGTTGCCGAGAATGTTCGTCGAGAACCAGCCTCGAAGCCCCAGTGCGCGTGTCTTGAAACCGGGCGCGAGAATCGTCTTCATCAGGGTCTGACCCGTCTTGAAATCCTTACCACCGACAGGAACGCCCTGGCGGTCGGCAAGCTCAAGCATGCACGGCATGTCGACGGAGAGATTGGGGGCCCCATTCAGATAGGGCACCTTCTCCATCAGCGCGGCATATGCATAGATCATGCTCGGCGCGATGCCCTCGTCGTTGTCCTTCAAGCCCTGTTCGAAGGTTTCGATCGTATCGTGGACAGCGGTGGGCGTGAGGAAGATCTCCGTTGATCCGCACCAGATCATGACGAGTCGATCACAACCGTTGTCCGCCTTGAAGTTGCGAATATCCTCACGAGCCATCTCGGCCAGTTCCCACTTGGTCGCCGCCTGCTTCACGTGGGAACCTTCCAATCGCTTAACGTAGTTGCGATCGAAGACTGCCTTCATGGGTTTGATCTTGGAGAGTGGCTCCTTCAGTGCATCGAGGGTCTTCTGGTCCAGCACGCCGGCGTGAGATGCCGCGGCGTAGACATCATCTTCGAAAACATCCCAGCCACCAAAAACGAGATCCTCAAGAGCTGCGAGAGGAACGAAATCCTTGATCAGAGGAGAGGTGCCGTCTGTGCGCTTGCCAAGGCGGATGGTTCCCATCTGGGTAAGAGAGCCGATGGGCTTGCCGAGGTCCGCCTTGATCGCTTCGACACCGGCGATGAAGGTCGTCGCCACGGCGCCCATGCCGGGCATGAGTACGCCGAGTTTACCAGTCGCGGGTTGGATTGTATCAGGTTTGTTCATCGCATTCTTAACCATGGTTGATGGATGGACGGCTTAAGCCGCTGTAGATGTGCGGTGTCGAAGATACGGAGGCCTGTTCATAGGACAAATCAATCTTTATTATGCCATTCATCGCTTTTTCCTATGGATATGTGAAGCCCAGCGCGACCGGATCTCGACATGAACCTCCAACACCTGCGCTATTTCCTTGCCGTGTCACGTTCGAACAGTTTCACCCAGGCTGCGCGGCAACTGCACGTGACGCAGCCGACCGTATCCGGGGGCGTAGCCGAGTTGGAGAAGGAACTGGGCGTGCGTCTGTTTCATCGGGCGGGTCGAAAGGTGGAGTTGACCCTCGAGGGACGCACCTTGAGCAACTATGCGCTGCGGATCGAGGATCTCGTGGATGAGGCGCAGGACCGCGTCTCAGCAGGGGGTCCGATCGCCGGCGATAGTTTCGCCTTTGGCGCGATCGATGCAGCCGTGATCTATCTGCTCCCCGAGTCGCTGGGTCGATACACTGACTTGCATCCTGAGATCCAGCTATCGATTCAGGTGGCCCCGTCTCGATATCTGGTCGACGACCTGCTGGCCAATCGCTCAGAATTTGCCGTTCTCTCACTCCCCTTCGAGCACCCCCGCCTCGACACGCTGCCCATCCTGCGCGATGAGATGCCCCTGGTTGTGGGTGCTCATCATGCCTTTGCCGGCAAACGATCTGTACGTCTCGATCAGGTGGCGGAGGAGACACTCATCTTGTTTCACTCAGATTCGATCTCGCGCCGGATCGTCGATGAGCATTTTGCCGAGGCCGCACTCGCTCCCCGCGTTGTGATGGAAATGCGTTCACCGGAAGCGATGCGCAAGCTGGTCGAGGCAGGTGTAGGGATCTCCTTCCTGCCGAGTATGGCTGTCGCTGAGTCCGTCGCGGCGGGGGCCATCAAACGCGTCAATGTTCGCGGCGTCACCCTCGAAAGGGAGATCGGCCTCGCCTGGCGTCGAGGCCGCTATTTTGCCCCTGCGGTACGCACGCTGATCGAAGACTTCCTGCAGAGCTTCAACCTCGTTGACGCGTGGCGGCAGCGGCTCGGGTCCGCTTAGGGCAGATCCAGTTGGAGGATCGGCCCCGTCACCTCTCCCACAACGGGCGGTTGCGGGTAGAGGTCAAAGAAGTGGTCCGCCGTCGCCACGAGGGACGCCGCGTCGAGACCCATCCATGATGATGCACCCATCGCCTGTAGATGTTGACGGCCTCGCTGCCACAGACCTGAACGACCTCGGTCATTGCCAAGATTCCACTTGATCAACGCCGCGCCGAGTTGAATCACGCCCTGCAGCATGTGCGCCGTGTCACCCGCTGCCTGGCGCCAGGCAGCCTCCCATTGTTCGTGAGCCTCCCACCAGTAGGCCTGATTGAAAAGATCGACGCCATGGAGCCAAGCTTGATGTTGGGTCCAGTTGTCAGTGGTCAGAGGCTCGCACAACGGCTCGGCGAGATCCGCGGAGTGTCCCGCGGCTCGACGCGGGTGCCGTGTCAGACCGGGTACATGACGATAGGCCGGTAGTGGCAGATCTGGGAGATGACGGCCGGGGGCATTCTGAAATGGTGCAGGTACACGCATCGCCTAAGTCAGACAGCGACCAGATCCGATGCGGTTGCCAACTGCTCGAGTCGCTGCTGTAAAGTGGCGACATCCTTTTCCTGCCCCAATTCCTGCCGCAGTGCAGCCGCACCACGCATACCACGGAAGTAACCGGCAAAATGGCGCCGTAGTGAGATCAGGCCATAGCGCTCCGGGTAATACTCGAGGGCGTATTTGAGATGGCGCTGACACAGAGCCACGCGCTGCTTCAGTGTCGGCTCTGGTAGATGTTCTCCCGTCGCCAGGAAGTGCTGCACCTCTGAGAATACCCATGGATGTCGAATCGCTTCGCGGCCGATCATCACCCCGTCACACCCGGTGTCGGTGAATGCCGCCGCTGCCGTTGCAGCATCTGTAATGTCACCATTGAGGATGACGGGGATCGACACTTTCGCTTTGATGCGCTCGATCCATGAGTAGTCGGGTGTGCCCTTGTGACCCTGGGCACGCGTCCGGCAATGGACAGTGAGGGCACTGACCCCTTCATCCTGCAGCATGCGTGCGACGTCCACGATCTGGATCGTTTCTGCATCCCAGCCAAGACGCGTTTTCACTGTGACAGGCAAGTCGGTCGCACTGCGTACCCGTCGGACCACCTGCCGCATCTGTGGCAGATCACGCAGCAGGCCGGCGCCGGCGCCACGCAACGCGACATTGGAAACCCAGCAGCCACAGTTGATGTCGATCAGATCGGGATCACGTGAACTGGCGATGCGCGTCGCTTCCTCCATGGACAATTCGGAGGCGCCGTAGATCTGCATACCAAGAGGACGTTCCGCCTCGTGAAAATCAAGCTTGTGGAAGGTGCGTCGCGGCCCCGTGGGATCCTCGCGCAGCAGGCCCTCGGCATTGACGAATTCTGTGTAGACGATATCGGCGCCCAACTCCCGACAGATCCGACGAAATGGCAGGTCACTGACATCTTCCATCGGTGCCAGCAGCACACCTGGAGAAACCTGGATGGGGCCGATGATCAATGGATGTTCGAGTGCCAAGAGATTCCAGCGGTCAGATCGAGGGAAGAGTACCGTGAAGAAAAACCTGACCAGAACGTACTGAGCATCCAGCAGAATCGCCATGCTGTAGGGTGGTGAACCTAAAGCAATGAGCCAGGCAGCTTCACGCCTTTCAGGAGTCGGATCTCCCGTCGACGAATGGTCGGACGCAATGTTCCAACGATCTTGAGCCATTCAGGACTGGAATAGTAAGCCTCGATGGCGGCATCACGGGCCTTGGTATTGGCGAAGGAGCGCAACCAGACAAACTCGTCATCACGATCGCTTTCCCAGGCAGCGACGAAGGTAATGCCGTATTTGGCCATGAAACGTCTGGCCTTGCGAAACTCACGTAGAAAGGTCGGTTTGGTACCGGGATGCAGGCGATAGATTCGCATTTCGTGAATCATGACGACTCCGTGGCGATGTGGTCGGTGACAGGATATGAACTGCATTCAGTGATGATGAGATCGACCGGTTGATCGTGTGCCTGACTCGGGACCCTCTCGTGCAACCAGGCGTCGTAGATCAGACCCACCCGCTGTGTTGCGGCTGGCAGATCAGCAAGGAGACGGTCATAGTATCCTCCGCCCATCCCAATTCGATGACCACGCAGGTCGAAGACAGTGGCAGGAACGAGAATGACGTCGAGGTCGGACAGATCGTCTACCCAGCAGGGGGTGTGTGGCTGCCAAAGCTTCATGGGGCCCGGGCGCAGGTCATCGAGGTCTGTGAGCAGGTGATGTCGCAACGTGCGATCAGTGCCCACGACGGGGATCACAACTTGCCGATCCGTAGACAGGGCATGGGCGATCAGTTCGCGCGTCGGAACTTCACCGGGCAGGGCATCCACATAGGTGTGAATTCTCTTGGCTGTACCCCAACCCGACCACTGCCACAGATGTTCGTGAATCGCCCGACCGGCGGTCACCACCGTCTGTGATGGCAGCTGGCGACGATGCTCGAGGGCCGATTGCCGCAGCACATGCTTGTCTGTATGGGCGCTCATCGGTGTCTCAGCCTACCCTCGATCTGGAGACCTGTCAAGCATCCGCGGGGCTTTGGACGAATGCTCGTAACTTGTTGTGTTTCTTGACGCATCGTTAGGTTGCTGGTACTTTGAATTGCTCTTCTCCACCGTGGTGAATCCGACCAAATGACAACACTTTCAGAGCCAATTTCCGCCGAGTCCGAAGCGGATGCGAACCTCCAGCGGCAGTTGACCGACGAGGGGCCCATCCCACGCCACATTGCCATCATCATGGACGGCGACCGGCGCTGGGCCGACCTGCGTGGACTCAAGCGCACCGAAGGCCATCGCCACGGTCGAGAATCGGCCCGAGATATTGTTCGTGTCTGCGGCGAGCTCAAGGTGGAGGTACTCACCCTCTACACCTTCTCGACTGAGAATTGGACACGGCCGCGGCTGGAAGTGCAGGCGCTGATGAAGTATCTGGAGCAGTCGCTACGCGGTGAGACGGCGGAACTCAATGACAACAATGTCCGTCTCAATGCCATAGGCAGGACAGATGAGTTGCCGTCACGTGTGCGACGGGCACTGAGTGATGCCTTGGCTGCGACGGCGGAGAATGATGGGCTGCTGCTGAATCTGGCGCTCAACTATGGAGGTCGCAGCGAACTCGTCGACGCGTGCCGTGCACTGGCTCGCCTGGTAGACGAGGGTAAACTGAGTGCCGACGACATTGACGAAGATCAGATTACCTCGGCCCTCTACACGGGGGGTCTGCCGGATCCCGATTTGCTGATCCGACCAAGTGGTGAACAACGATTGAGCAACTTTCTGCCATGGCAGACCGTCTATAGTGAGATCTACTTCACGGCCGTGTTGTGGCCTGACTTTCGCCGCAACGACCTATACGATGCGATCCGCGCCTTCCAGCAGCGCCAACGTCGTTTCGGTGAGTAGTCCAATTCTAGATGAGTGAATTGAGCCGACGTGCGCTCTCGGCGCTGGTCTTTGTGCCTGCCGTCCTGGCTCTGGTATATGTCGGCGGCTGGGCGCTTTTCGGCCTGGTCATCGCCATCGTGGGGCGTGGCAGCTGGGAGTTGCTACGCATCGCCGAAGATGCGGGTCACCGCCCGGCTCGAAAAATCGGTGTGGGCCTGGCGTTGGCGTGCTGTGTGTATCTGCAGGTTTTTGGTGCTGATGGCTGGCTACCCATGGTGCTGATGGCTGCAGTAATGATCGCCCTCGTTGCTGCCTTGCTTGGGGGCGTACAGGGATACACGGCCAATGCGCTGCTGACCCTGGGTGGAATGATGTATGTCGCCCTGCTGGGGTCAGCACCGCTGCTACTGGCTCGCCGCATCGGCGACGAGGCGTCGTGGTTAATGGTTGCCATCTTCGGTTGCATCTGGCTGACGGACACCTTCGCCTATGGCGGCGGACGTCTCTGGGGCAACCGACGCCTGGCGCCATCTATCAGTCCTGGCAAAACGATGATTGGCTTTGCTTCCGGGCTGGTGGGTGCACTCATACCACTGGCCTTGCTACCCATGTTGCCCATGTGGTCGGCGCTCGAATTGGCCGGTCTATTGCTATTGGTCGGTTTGGGTGGTCAGGTTGGAGACTTGGTCGAATCGGCTATCAAACGTGATCTGGGCGTCAAAGACGCACCCGTATTGATCCCAGGTCACGGCGGCATGCTCGATCGCTTTGACTCGTATTTTTTCGCGTTCCCTATTGCCTACATATACACCGTGGCCTTGAGAGGCTGATACAACCACATGCTCGATTTCCTCAGCACGATGGTTTCTTTCATCATCGCCCTTGGTATTCTCGTTTTCGTGCACGAGCTCGGCCATTTCCTTGTCGCCAAGAAGGCCGGGATTCGTGTCGAACGGTTCTCTTTGGGCTATCCACCAAAGATGATCGGCTTCACCTACGGCGAGACAGAATACTGTATCTCCTGGGTTCCATTTGGCGGCTACGTGAAGGTCGCCGGGATGGCGGATGTGGGCGCCGAGGACGCGACGGGCGCAGAGTGGGAGTTCCCCTCAAAATCTGTGACCACGCGGATCGGCGTCATCGCCGCCGGGCCCGTGATGAATTTTCTGTTCGCCTTTGTAGCTTTTGCTCTGCTCTACAATGCCTACGGCATCGATACGATCGATTCCACCCAGGTGAACCCCGACGCAGGATCGATTGCTGAGGAACGTGGATTGATCAACGGCGATCGGATTACCCGTGTGAATGGGGCCCTGGTGAGCAACGCCTTTGAGTTGTCCCAGGCCCTGGGGATCGCCCACGGCGGCCCTGTTGCTCTTGAGGTCGAGCGAAATCGACAGTTACTGAGTGTCGATTTGCCCGCCGTCGACGACGAGGGTGATTATGGGTTGCGACTGCTTTTGCCCACGACGGTAGGCAATGTGGTCGATGGCATGCCGGCTGCAGACCTTGGCTTGACCTCAGGCGATCAGATCACTGGTATCGCCGGAATAACGGTAGATACCTGGACGCAGATGCGCGAGGCGATCAGTGCTCACCCCGATGAAGAGGTCACCATTGTGTGGGACCGGGATGGGCAAACGATGGACGGGTTGATCACGCCACGTGGCATTGGCTCCGGCGAAGATCGCTTCGGCCAGATTGGCATATCACCCTATGCGTCAACGACGCCCGTTGGTTTCATGGACGCCACAGAAATGGCGCTGACCAATGTCGTCGCCTCGTCGGGACTCATTCTTGAATTCCTGGGACGTATCTATCAACCCGAGAATTACAGTCAGGTGGGCGGTCCGATCAGTATCGCCAAAATGGCGGGCGATACGGCCGAGCGAGGCGCTCGGGATTACATCAATTTCCTGGCGCAGCTGAGCGTGAATCTGGCCATCCTCAACCTACTACCGATTCCGGTTCTCGATGGTGGACATCTGTTATTTCTCATGATGGAGGCCGTGCGCGGCAAGCCGCCGTCGGTGCGACTGCGTGAAATTTCTCAGCAGGTCGGTCTCGTCCTGCTCCTGTTCATCATGGTGATGGTCACCTTCAATGACCTGAATCGCCACGTGGTGGATCGCGTCGTCAAGTTGTTTCAGTAGCGAATATCTCTGACACGAACCAAGCAACGTGCCTGCCGCCAAGATCTCTATCGACCGCCTGAGGCAGCGGGCACTGCAGTTGGGTTTCAGTCTGTTTGGCGTGGCGCCTGCTGCGCCATTGGAAGCGGCCGATTTCTACGCGCGCTGGATCGCCCTGGGTTATGCGGGGCAGATGGGTTATCTCGAACGGGCGATGGATCGACGCCGCGAACCACAGCGATTGCTCGCCGGTGCGCACAGTGTCATATGCCTCGGAATGCACTACCCCATGCTGGCCGCCAGTCAGACTCATGGACATACCCCGACGGAAAGCGATTCGTCGTGCATTGATGATCCGCTACCTGCTAGCGATCAGCCACTCACGGGGCGAATGGCCGGTTATGCTCTCGGTGATGACTACCACGACATCGTGCAGAGTCGAGCGCGGCAATTGCTTGAAACTCTGCAGCAGGAGCACCCGGCGGCGAAGGGTCGCTGCTTCGTCGACACGGCGCCGGTGCTGGAGCGCGAACTGGGTCAGCTGGCGGGTCTTGGCTGGTGGGGGAAGAATACATGCCTGATCAACAAGCAGCGAGGTTCGGCGTTCTTCCTCGCCGAAATCGTGACGACGGCGCAACTGCCCTTCGATGAGCCTGCCGTCGATCATTGTGGAACATGCACGCGGTGCCTGGATGCATGCCCAACGGACGCATTCCCCGAAGCCTATACGCTGGATGCCCGTCGCTGTATCTCCTACCTGACGATTGAATTGCGTGGACCGATCCCGCGTTCGCTGCGGTCCTCTATGGGTGCGTGGATCTTTGGCTGTGATATCTGCCAGGACGTGTGTCCGTGGAATCGACGCGCACCGTCACCGATTGTCGAGGACCTGCACCGACGGTTGGAATTGGCAACGCCCGATCTGCTTGAGCTGTTACAGTTGGACGAAGAAGGCTTCCGCCACCACTTCCGCAAGCATCCGGTGAAACGCACGAAACGGAGTGGTCTGCTGCGCAATGTCGCCGTCGCGATCGGCAATGTGGGCGACGAGCGGGCAGTACCGATCCTGACGCAGGTCTTGGCTCGAGAGCCCGATCCTTTGGTGCGTGGCCACGTAGCGTGGGCCTTGGGGCATATCGGCGGTGCGATGGCGATGGCCAAACTACAGGCGGCGCGGGCAACGGAAGTAGATACGGATGTTCTGCAGGAGATCGACGCCGCCATCAAAGGTGTGTAGGTCAGATCACGGCCAGGCCGTGAACATCGCGTCGTCTGCCGTCAGGCCTCGCGCCCGAGCAAGGCTGCAACAAAGTCGCGCCCGTTGAAGGGCTGCAGATCATCAATGGTTTCCCCCATGCCGATCCAATGAATCGGTACACCCGTCTCTTTTGAGAGGGCAAAGGCGATCCCTCCCCGTGCAGTGCCATCCAGCTTCGTCAGCACGAGACCGGTAAGATCTACGGCAGCGTGAAACTGGGTTGCCTGTGCCAGGGCATTCTGACCAGTCGTTGCATCGACGACGAGCAATGTATCATGTGGCGCTCCTTCGCACTGTCTGGCAATGGAGCGACGCACTTTTTTCAGCTCTTCCATGAGATTGATTTTGTTGTGCAATCGACCCGCTGTGTCGATGAACACGACGTCTGCATCGCGTGATTGGGCTGCCGCCAGAGCATCGAAGGCGACCGCAGCAGGATCGGCTCCTTGCTGGGCGCGTATGATCTCTACGCCTGCCCGCTCGGCCCACACATCAAGTTGCGCCACGGCGCCAGCCCGGAACGTATCACACGCGGCCAACAGCACCTTGTGACCGGCCTCGGCGTGGCGTTGGGCAAGTTTGCCGATCGTCGTCGTCTTCCCCACACCGTTGACGCCGACAACGAGCACGACGTAAGGCCGCGTCGGCAGGGAGTTGATCTTCACTTCAGGCGGGGTCAGCAGACACGCTTCGAGTTCGGTCTGCAGCAGGTCAAAAACGTCTGCCTCCGCCCCCGCAGCCGCGGCCCGAGCGCGCAATCCATCCGTCACAGCGACGGCTGTATCTACACCGACATCAGCTGTGAGCAGGATCTCTTCGATTTCTTCGAGGACCTCTTCATCGAGACGACGTCCGCCAACGACGGTGGCGATGCGTTCGGCGACTGCCTCCCGCGTACGACTGAGGCCCTTACGGATCCGATCAAAGAGGCCTGCCATTAGCCGCGCGTCAGCACACCCTCTTCGATGGCCGGGTCGACGATGTAAAGCATCGGCTCTTCTTGTAGATCGAGCAGGCGTGCTTGCGGCAAACGCCGACCGCGAGGGTCGACGAGGATGTCCACAGTCGGTCTTGTCGGATGTAGCCGGCTCGTGCCAACAACACGGCCAATCTCACCATTGTTGAGTTTGACCAGGCTGCCCAGAGGAAAGATGGAGACGATATCGATCAATGCTTTGATCAAGGATCGATCGAAGAGACTGTTGCGTTGGTCGATAATTTCCTTCAAGGCATTGTAGACGACCCGTGCCTGTCGATCGGCTCGCGGTTGTGCCATCGCCTCGTAGGTATCTACCAGACCAATGATGCGCGCGAATTCGTGGATCTCTTCGCCTGCTAGTCCTTTGGGATAGCCACTGCCATCATGCCGCTCGTGAACCTGGACAACGACCTTTGCAATCCATTCGAAGGCTTTGCCAAAGGTTCTGACAATGCGCTGCGACTCAACGGGATGCTGTCGCAGCTGCTTCAGCTGAGTGGGGGTAAGTCTATCAGCGGCCAGGACCTGTTCGGGGACACAGAGCATCCCTATATCGTGCATAAGACCGCACAGACCAAGCGCAAGATTTCGGCGCTCATCAAATCCGATGGCTCGTCCGAGTCGCATCGCCATGACGGCAACATTGGCTCCGCGTCTTGACCAGGAGTCTGCCTCCGCACGCCGGCGAACGGTCTCGGTCAGTAGCTGATCGCCCTCCTCCAAACAGGTGAGCACATTGCGCACCGCTGCGACCACTACGGGTGCCTCAGGGGCCGTTTCGGACTCTGCAGCGGCAAAGATCGACGCCGCCGCCTGGGCGAGTTCGTCGTAGACGTCGCCGGCCTGGTCGGCTACCGTCGGATCTTTCATGGCGACAGGCTGGGGCAGATCCGGCTTGGGCTGAGCCTGGACGATGACCGGTTGCAGTAAAGCCCCGGCTTCAGCTTCGGGTGGGGGCGGGGGTGGGGGCTCAGCAGGTGCAGGCGTTGTAGGGGGCAAGTGTCGCGCCTGTCTTGATGAGCGCAACATCTGGCTCATCCTAAGCGCCATCGCCACGCTCCGCCTGAATCAATCGCTGCGCCCAGTCGGCGTCGATTCCCTGCAGTTTGCGGCTATAGCCGATCACGAGGGCAATGTCGCAGATGTTGTTGATCTTGCGCGGCACACCGGAGGTGTATTGGTGAATCAGATCGATCGCTTCGGGATGAAAGATTGCCCCTTCCCGGCCAGCCGTCTTGAGACGGAAATCGATGTAGGTACGTGTGTCCTCGTCGCTGAATGGCCGTAAGACGCCGCGAGTTGCGATGCGTTGATCCAGACCGCCGTGCCGACGGATCGACTCGATCAGTGGCGGTTGCCCCACCAGAAGCAACGTGATGAGGAAAGCATCATCGAGTTGCAGATTCAACAACAAGCGCATTTCCTCGAAGATGCTGTCATCCTGCAGCATCTGTGCCTCATCCACAACGACGATCGTCTCCTTGCCCTGCGCATGGGCCTCATAAACGATTTCATGGATGCGATGGACCGTGCGTTGTCGATCGAGGTCTGTTGTGATCTCATCACCCAGTTGATAGAGAATCTCGCGCAGGAATTCGTCCCCATCGCGACAGGGATTGCTCATCAGAGCGATCTCCGTGCGTGACGGATCGAGCTCATGCAGCAAGGAGCGAGCGATCATCGTCTTGCCGCAACCAGAATCGCCAGAGAGCATCGCCGCCCCGTGTCGACTCTGTAGTGTGTAGAGCAGACGGGTGTACAGATCCTCCAGTTCCTCGCTACGAAACAGGAACCGAGGGTCCGGCGTGTTCTCGAAGGGCTTGTCGGTGAGTCCCCAGTAAGCCTCGTACATCTGCGTCCATGTCGGCGGGTATCGAACGTACCAGTATCGGCAGCCAACTTGAGGAAGTTTCCCAAGAGGCCAAAGTGGTGCTAAACCTATGAAGGTTACCGTTTTACACGTGGAGGTGTCAAGATTCCCAGACATCGCCAACTTACCCATTTGTGCAAAACTGATGACAAATATACAAAAGCCGTGCGCCGGCGGATCGTTGACGCATCATCTGCCACCGGCTACATTCTCGAATTCCTCTCTTTCGGAATGCTAGCTGATTGCAGCACAGCGAGTTACCACCACTTCCTCTTCCTTCTTTCGCGTGCTGCGCTCTAGGGGGCCTGTTTGTCATTCTGTTCATGGCCGGACCCGGCGCCTTTGCGACCGTGGCTACCCTTGCGCCTGATCAGCTAGCCCCAGGGCAGAAGGGCGTTGGTTATTGTGTCATCAAGGGCACGCAGATCGACTCCTTCGACGTTGAAATCCTCGGTGTCCAGCACGATGTGCCGCTGCCTGGGAGGGATCTGATCCTGGCCCGGTTGGCCGGGGCGGGCCTGGAGAAGACGGGCCTCTTCCATGGCATGAGTGGCAGTCCGGTTTATGTCGAAGGCCAACTGATCGGCGCCGTCGCTCGCGGCTGGGGATTCGCCGCGGAGCCCATCTGTGGCATCACCCCTATTGGCGAGATGCTGGAGATCCTCGAACAGGATCTATCCGGACCGAGCTACTATTCAGCCGCTGCCTCTGGCATGGGCACCGATAGCCATACACCCCCCTTGCCTCTACCTGTGTGGGTAAGCGGCATCGGGCGCAGTGGCCGCGCGTTCCTGACGGATTTGCTGGAACCGATGGGCATGGTGCCCGTCACGGCGGCAGGCGGCACAGCGCAGCTTGCTACCTCAGATTCTGCGCTAAAACCCGGAAGTTCGATCGGCGTACAGTTGATCAACGGTGATATGAATATGAGTGTCATCGGCACGGTGACCTGGATTGATGGTGATCGGATCCTGGCCTTCGGCCATCCCTATATGGCCATTGGCGCCGTCGACATGCCGATGACTCGCACGATCGTCCACGGTGTGATGCCGAGTCAATACTCCTCCTTTGTTCTTGGCTCCACCACGGGGGAGGAGATTGGCGCCTTGCGACAGGATCGTCTGGCAGGTGTCGCCGGCATTCTGGGGGCACAGGCTCGTATGTTGCCGGTCTCTGTGTCGATTGAAGGCCCGTCGGGCAAGCACACACTGAATACTCGTGTTCTCGATCATGCGATCCTCTCGGGATCTCTGGCACAGATCGTCGTCTTCAGTGCTCTCGAGTCGTTTGAGAGACTCTTCGGTGTCGCCAGTCTCGATGTTCATCTGCAGGTGCAACTCACCGATGGTCGCCAGCTGAACTGGAATCAGGTGTTCAGTGGACTGCATGCCCCCTTTCTCGCAGCAAGGAGTGTCGGCGGGCCCCTGGCAAGTCTGACATGGTCTGGCTTTGAGGATGTTCACCTGGAACGGATCCACGTGTCCATCTCGATCCGCGACGATATGCGCATCGCCGAAATTGGCACCGCCCGTCACGTGCCGGCGAAACCGCGGGCGGGCAAGCCACTGTCGGTTGAGGTGGAACTCGATCCATTTCAGGCGCCAGAGCAACAACTGACCTTCGATCTGTTGCTACCACCCACCGCTGAGGGATTGCCTGTGCGTTTGTTGATCGGCAATGGGTCGGCTGCTGTTGCCTGGGCACAGGAGCGACAGATTGAGGCACAACCGCGAAACAGTGATGAACTACTCGAGCGTCTGGGACATACAAGACGCAATGACGAACTGGTGATCGAGATTGTCGCAGAGGAACCGGGATTGGCTCTCGATGGCCAACCCCTACTCTCCCTACCCGCGTCTGTGGGGCGCCTATTGAAGCAAACCCCGTCTGTGGGCCGACTAGGACCGGTTTTCGGGCGCGTCCTCGAGACGCAGAGACTCCGCGTCCCCTTCGTATTGGAAGGTGAGCAAGTCATTGAATTGGGGCAGATCGAACAATGAGAAAGTGGATCCTCGGTCTTGTATGCGTAGCCTCCGCCGCCGCAGCGGTTGAACCTGTCACAGTGCATCACGGACGGATGTCGGATTTCATTGGTGGCGAGGCAGACGGCATCGCCCTGCATGGCAACGGCCACCTGACCCTTGCCCCTCGTCTGCTGCCATGGGTTGATGTGGATGCCGAGCGCATCTGGTCCATGACCTCGTCGGGAAATCGGCTGTACGTCGGCAGCGGTGATGACGGGAAGGTGCACGTCATCGAGGACGGGCATGTACGGCAGACCTTCGATGTAGAACAAGGCGCGCCCTTGGCCGTTCGCCGCGGCGCCAGTGGGATCTACATTGGCACAGGCCCCAAGGGGCAGCTTCTTCGTCAAGCCGGCGATGACTCGATGGAGACCCTGGTGTCGACACCGAGTCAATACGTGTGGGATCTGGCGATCGATGGCGATGGCTTGGTACTGGCCAGTGGCGCCGAAGCCCGCGTGCTGCGGTGGGATCGGGACGGGCGCGTGGACACGCTGTTCCACTCGCCACGCGATGGGCACGTCCGTTCTCTGGCACGACACGCAGGCCAGTGGCTCGTCGGTACATCGGCAAGTGAAACGGCGGAAGAAGGCAAAGCCCACGCAAGGGTTTACGAGCTGGATGGAGAGGGTGGCAGTCGGCTCTTACTGGAAGCGGCAGACGAGGAAATTGCTGCCTTGGCCATTGTGGGTGAGGATCTCTTCGTTGCGGCCATGACCGTTCCAACGTCAGGTGGCCCGACAGTGACCCTACTGAAACTGGCAGCCAATGGGGCGAGCTATCCCATTTGGCGAGGCAGTGGTATCTGGGCGGGGCTGTTGCGTGATGGCGATGAATTGCTGGCAGTCACGCGTGAGCCAACACGAGTCCTGCGCTTTGCCAACCATGGCCAGGTGGGGGCGATCCTGGCGCGCACGGATTCCCTGTCACCCAGTGCGCTTGCCATGGTCGACGGTGTCCTGATGCTGGCTGACAGTCAATCCGGCCGAGTGTGGCACATGTCTTCATCGCCAGCAGACAAGGGCCATTTCGACTCGTCCGTCTATGACGCCAAGGGCGTCGCCATTTGGGGTGCTCTCCAATGGCACGGCCGAGGTGACGTGCAAGTCCGGACGCGTTCGGGCAACAGCTCAGAGCACGACGATAGCTGGAGTGACTGGTCCGATCCACTGCGCAAGTCAGGCGCCATTTCGAGTCCCTCGGCGCGCTACTTACAGTATCGGGTCGAATTGTCGCAGGGCGATGGATCGCCTCGATTCGAGCGGATTTCCTTCAGCCTCAGGCAGGCCAATCTGCCACCCCGCATCGACGATGTGATCACCTTTCCGTATCAGGGCGGTCCGGGTGTCCTGCAAAATCCAGATCAGATCCCCTTGCCCGGCCAACGATCGAATGGCAGCCACGGCCCTCGCCAGCGAAAGAGTCTACGTGTGGTGCGCTGGAGCGCGAGCGATCCGAATGGCGATCTTCTGCGCTATCAGATCTACCTTCGCGGTGAGGGTCAACACGACTGGAAATTGATCAAGGAGGACGTGGAACACACGAAGACACTTGTGTGGGATACGGAACGGATGCCGGAGGGCCTCACGCAATTGCGCCTCGTCGCCAGTGATGGCGGTGCAAACCCGGAATCGAGGGCATTGGAAGACTCCTTTGAGACCCTGCCCTTCACGATCGACAATTCGCCACCCGTCGTTGAACTACAGCTGTCTCGCCAGGACGGGGCATGGATCCTTGCGGCACAGCTGTCAGACAGCGTGTCGCGGTTAAGGGGCGCCCGGTTCAGCATTGATTACGACGACGACACGACCCGCCTTGCCGCTGCGGATGGGCTCTTTGATACAGGCCGGGAATCGCTGCGGTTTGGCCTGCCTGAGTTAGCACCCGGGGAGCACGTGATCTCGGTGCAAGCCTGGGACGAGTTGGAGAATCTGGGCGTCGCTCAGGTGGTGGTGGAGATCGAGCCGTGACCGAAAGAGAAGGATCAGCAGCCAGCCCGCAGGACACCCGCTTTATGCGGCGTGCACTGCAGTTGGCCGCGCGCGCCCGGGGTCGAGTGAGTCCCAATCCGATCGTCGGCGCCGTCGTCGTCGATGACGCCGGGCAGATCGTCGGCGAAGGCTATCATCAGAAAGTCGGTGGCCCACACGCAGAAGTTCACGCTTTGCGTGATGCGGGAACACGGGCACGTGGCAGCACGGTCTACTGCACGCTCGAGCCGTGCGCCCATCATGGCCGTACGGGGCCTTGTGCAGTGGCTCTTGTGGAGGCGGGCATACGGCGGCTGGTTTGCGCCCTGGAAGACCCTGACGCAAGGGTGGCAGGTCAAGGCTTTGCCATGCTCCGAGAGGCGGGCATCGTGGTCGAATTGGGCGCCGGTGCCGACGCAGCGCGTGAGCAAAATGCTGGATACCTGCATCATCGACGTCATCATCGACCCAGGGTCTGGCTGAAGCTGGCCCAGAGTCTCGATGGTCGCATCGCTACACGTACGGGCGCGTCTCGTTGGATCACCAGTGAGACATCACGACGTCACGCCCATCGATGGCGCTCGTGGATGGACATGGTCGCCGTCGGCGCCGGTACCGTCGTTGCCGATGATCCCGCCCTGACAGTCCGTCACGTGCGTGGCCCGGATCCTCGGGCGCTTGTCGTGAGTGCCCGTGTGTCCTGCGGGCCAGAGGCTCAGTTGTTTTCGCGGACGGGGACGGTATTGGCGACTGGTCGTCACGATGCTGCAAAGACCGATGCATTTTCTGCACAGGGTGCCGATGTATGGTCTTTTGAAACACAGGATGACCAAATTGATCTTCAACAGTTGGTTCACAAAGCCGGAGAAGAAGGCATCACGAGCCTGCTGATCGAAGGGGGCCGTTCCTTGTCGGCTGCGGCGCTACGGGCAGGGATCGTAGACGAGGTCATGATCTACGTCGCACCGCGCCTGATCGGTGAGGGCGTCGGCAGCGTGGGAGATCTTGGCGTTGAGGTCATCGACGACAGCGTGCGTTTGACGCAGATCGTCACGCGACGACTGGGAAACGATCTGTTGTATACAGGGAAGGTGGAGCCATGTTCACCGGTCTGATCGAGGAAGTCGGCCGTGTCCGCCGGATTGTGCGTGTGCGTGCAGGCCTGCAACGACTCGAGGTGGAGGCAAAACAGGTCACGGATGGATTGGCTCTTGGCGATAGTGTGAATATCAACGGCGCCTGCCAGACGGTTGTACAGGTTGATACCGGACGCTTCGCCGTAGAGTCCGTCGCCGAGACACTGAAGCGCACCACCCTGGGATCGCTACGCGTCGGAGGGTTGGTTAATCTGGAGCGTGCCTTGCGGGCCAGTGACCGACTCGGTGGACATATGGTGCTCGGCCACGTGGATGGTGTCGGCCATGTTCGACGCCTCGAAGAGAGTCCTGGGCAGTGGACTCTTGGCGTTGAACCTCCTGCCGAGTTGCAGCGATATGTCGCAGCCAAGGGCTCGATCGCCATCGATGGCATCAGCCTGACAGTCGCCCAAGTCCTTGCTGACGAAGTCTTTACGGTCGCCATCATTCCCCATACATTCAAGCACACCCATTTGTCGACGATCGCCGTGGGCGATCCGGTAAATCTTGAAGTCGACGTCGTTGCGCGTTACGTCGAGCGATTGCTCACGAGCGACCCCGAGGCGGCCCGAAAAGGGTTAAATCTCGACGACCTGAAGCGGTTGGGGTACAGCTGAACCCTTGTACCATGGCCCGATGACCGGGCCTTTTTTCTCTCCAAGAGCTTTTTCTCCCAATTGATAGTGAGTTCGTCGGCAGATGTCCGATTTCGACCCGATTGAAGAAGTCATCGAAGCACTCCAGGCGGGGCACATGATTGTCCTCGTGGACGAGCGTGCCGTTGATATCGATGGGTCTGAGCTTGTTGGCGAGGGCGAGTTGATGATGGTTGCCGAACTCGCCGATTCGACGTCGGTTCATTTCCTCTCGCAACATGCCGGTGGCCCTGTCTATGTGGCCGCTGAGACGAGCCACCTCGAGCAATTGGGCCTTGACGCGGCCCACGGCAGTTCCGGCCCGCGGGGCGCAACCTACATGGTTCCCGTGAACGCACGCGATGTGGATGGAACGGGCGTCTCCGCGCATGAGCGAGCCCTCACGATACGACGCCTCGCCGATCCGAATAGTGTCTCTCGTGATTTCGTGCAACCGGGCCACGTGACACCTATTGCGGCGCAATCGGGAGGTGTTTTGCGCCGCGCGGGACACACAGAGGGCTCCGTCGATCTTGCCCGGCTGGCGACTTTTTCCCCCCCCGTGGCAGTGCTCGCATCGATCCTGGACAAGGAAGGTGAGGTTGCCTCAACTCCCTATCTGTTGGATTTCGCCACGCAACATGGCCTCAAGATTGCCACCCTGCGCGACCTGATCGCCTATCGTAGCCGTTCCGAGAAACTGGTACAGCTCGAGGCGCGGGCACGTATGCCCACACGCCACGGCGAGTTCACGACCTACGCTTACCGGTCCCTCGTCGATTCAAGTCCCTATATCGCCCTGGTGATGGGTGAGGTGAGTGATGGCCAACCGACGCTGGTGCGCATGCACTCGTGCTGCGTCACGGGTGACGCGCTAGGATCGAACCTATGCGACTGCGGCGAGCAATTGCAGGCGGCGATGGCCATGATCGCCGCCGAGGGGCGTGGTGTGATCGTCTATATCCAAAGCCACGAAGGCCGCGGCATCGGTGTGCTACACAAGCTCAAGGCCTACGAACTACAGCAAGAGCAGGGATTGGACACGATTGAGGCCAACCATGCCCTCGGGTTGCCTGCCGATAGCCGCGACTACGGCATTGGTGCACAGGTTCTGCAAGATCTTGGACTTCGCGACCTGCGGCTGCTGACCAACAATCCACGCAAGCGGGTGGGCCTCGACGGCTATGGTCTGACTGTCGTAGAACAGGTCGCCATCGTCGCTGACCCCAACCCGCACAACATTCGCTATTTACGCACGAAACGAGACCGCATGGGTCATGCGACCCTGCTTGAGGAGGGTGATCATCCCGATGCCAAGAGTGCATGAAGGCAAGCTCGATGCGTCGAGCCGCCGGTTTGCTATCGTTGTGAGTCGATTTAACAGTCTCATCACCGCACGCCTGCTCGACGGCGCACTTGATTGTTTGCGACGACACGGCTGCCCGGAGGACAATGTCGAAATCGCCTGGGTACCAGGTGCCTTCGAATTGCCCATGACGGCCAAGCGCCTGGCAGCAACGGGCCGCTTCGATGTGGTGATCTGCCTGGGTGCCATCATTCGTTCGGCGACGCCCCACTTCGACTTCGTCGCCGCCGAGACGGCTCGTGGCATTGCCAGTGTCGGTCTGGATTCAGGTGTGCCTGTCACCTTCGGCGTGATCACGACGGACGATGTCGAGCAAGCGATTGAACGCGCCGGCACCTTGTCGGGAAACCGTGGCTGGGACGCGGCGGCGAATGCGATCGAGATGGCCAACCTGCTCAGCGATATGACCTAGGGTCACATTGGCCGACCTACCAGAAGAAGAGTCGACGCAACGTCAGTATCGCTGGGATGACGCAGAGTGGGGTAATGCCGAGCAAGAGCAGATTCCCCAGACTCGCTCGGGCGCGCGGCAATTGGCTCTACGCGCGCTGTATTGGGAGAGTGCCAATCCCGGCCAGTTGTCCGAAGCCCTGAGCCAATTGGGCGAGGCCTGTGGGCTGACAACCCAATTGCGACTCTTCGCCGAACAGGTGGCCCAAGCTGCCGTGACGCATCGGGTAGAGCTAGATGAACTCATTCGCGAAAATGCGACCAACTGGGCGCCTGAGCGGATTGCACGCCTTGATGGCCTGATCCTCAGGCTGGCACTGGCTGAGCTGCTGCATGTTGAGGATATACCGGCGCGTGTCACGATTCACGAGGCCGTGGAACTGGCCAAAAGCTACGGCGGTGGCCAGTCGTATCGCTTCGTCAATGGCCTGCTCGACGCCATCGCCCGCAAGCGCAGCCTCGAGGTCTGAAACAACGGGCCCCCGCGCCCGGCGCTATCATCGAGGTCACGGATTCAGTGGCCACTGTCTAGAGGGTCGAGTACCTTCTCGACAGGAAAAGACGCACCGCCCCCACCCTAGATCAAGCTCAAGCCCCAACCAGAGGTAGTCCATGCTCGTCCGTGCTCTGAAGAAGCTGTTCGGCTCACAAGCGGCTCGTGAATTCAAGAAGGCTGAGACCCTCCTCGAAACGGTCAATCGCCATGCCAGCAGCTACGAATCGCTAACCGACTCGGAGGTTTTTGGTAAGACAGCGGAATTCCGCTCGCGGATCGACGAGACCCGGGCCCCACTGCGCGAAGAGTCCGCACAGATCGAGGCACAGCTTGAGGGTGAATTGGAGGCAAATGAGCGGCTCGAACTGAGTGATCGCCTGGCTGAATTGGAGGCCGCCGTCCGCACAGCGGAGGCTGAATCCCTCGATGCGTTGTTGCCAGAGGCATTCGCCCTGGTGAAGGACACGTGTCGACGCATGTGTGGACGCAGCTGGGAGACAGTCGGTGGCTCCGAAGAATGGGCCATGGTCCCCTATGACGTGCAGATCTACGGTGGTACAGTGATGCACGACGGCAAGGTTGCCGAGATGGCGACGGGCGAGGGCAAGACCCTTGTGGCGACGATGCCGCTGTATCTGAATGCGTTGCCGGGACGTGGCGCTCACCTGATCACACACAACAATTTTCTGGCAAAACGCGATGCCATGTGGATGGGAGCGATCTACAACTTCCTGGGCTTGTCAGTGGGCATTATCCAGGACGCTCGGCAGACGGGTGGTGCTGAAGCATACCTGTTGCCCGCAACGGACCAGGTGCCGACGAGCTTCGACTGGCAGCCAGCCAATCGGCAACAGGCCTACAACGCCGACATCATTTATGCGACCAAAGATCAGATCGGCTTTGACTATCTGTATGACAACATGGCGACACGCCGCGACCAGATATCGCAGCGTGAGTTCAATTACTCCATCGTCGACGAAGCCGATTCAAATCTGATCGACGATGCGCGGACGCCGTTGATCATCTCGGGTCCCGTCCCGGAGAGTACCAATCGGTATGCTGAGTTCAAGCCGTTGGTAGAAAAGCTTCTGCGGGCACAGAGCAATCTGGTGAACAAGCTTGTCTCCGGAGCGGAGGCCAAGCGCGCTGAGGGGGCCGATGAATACGAAATCGGCGTCGATCTGCTGCGTTGCACGCACGGAGCGCCGAAGAACAAACGGCTGATGAAGATCCTGCAGGAAGAGGGCGTTAAACGTCTGATCGGTCGCGTCGAGGCTGATTTCATGCGCGACAAGCGGATGTCGGAGATCGATGAAGAGCTGTTTTTCGGTGTAGACGAGAAGTCCCACACCATTGATCTGACAGACAAGGGTCGTGATCTGCTGTCACCGGATGAACAGGCGCTGTTCATCCTCCCGGACCTGAGTGCCAAGATTGATGAAGTGCGCAAAGATGCCACGTTGGATGACGATGCGCGGCGGGTGGCGGAGGACGAAGTCTATCGCGATCACGCCTATCGCACGGAAGCGGTACACAACATCAATCAGTTGATGAAGGCATACAATCTCTTCGAGCGCGATGTGCAATACATGTTGTCGGAGGACAAGAAGGTCGTCATCGTTGACGAATCCACCGGTCGACCGCAACCGGGACGCCGCTTCGCCGACGGCCTGCATCAAGCACTGGAAGCAAAGGAAGGCGTGAAGGTGGAGCAGGAGACGCAGACGGTGGCGACCATCACTCTGCAGAACCTGTTTCGACTCTACAACAAGCTTGCCGGGATGACGGGTACGGCGGAGACAGAATCTGCCGAATTGTTCGAGATCTACAAACTCGAGGTCGTCGTCATCCCAACACACCGACCGATTCGACGCGTCGATCACGAAGACCAAATCTTCCGCACAAAGCGTGAGAAATACAATGCCCTCGTCGACGAAGTGGCGCGCCTGCATGAGATGAGTTTGCCGGTCCTGGTGGGGACGATCTCCGTGGAAATCTCGGAGTTGCTGTCACGCATGCTGACGCGCAAGGGCATCAAGCATCAGTTGCTGAATGCTCGTTACCACGAAAAAGAATCGGAGATTGTCGCCGACGCGGGCCAACCTGGTGCGGTAACGATCGCCACGAACATGGCCGGCCGCGGCACCGACATCAAACTGCATGCAGATGTGGTTCGCATTGAGCGCGAATTGCTCAATCGCGACGTGACCCTCGCCGACAACTTCCAGGGCCATTCGCTACGTGACGAACTGACACAGAATCCCTCAGGTCTGCAGGTGGTAGGGACCGAGCGCCATGAATCGCGTCGTATCGACCGGCAGCTACGCGGACGATCTGGACGCCAGGGCGACCCAGGATCCTCGCGGTTCTTTTTGTCCCTGGAAGACGACCTGATGCGCCTGTTCGGCTCTGAACGCATCGCCACAGTAATGGACAAGCTGGGTGCTGAAGAGGGCGAAGTGATCGAGCATAGTATGGTGACAAGATCGATCGAGCGTGCGCAGAAGAAGGTCGAGGCGCGCAACTTCGAAATGCGCAAGCATCTGTTGAAGTACGACGATGTGATGAATCAGCAACGACAAGTCATCTACAATCGGCGACGGGATGTGTTGGAACGAGACTCGGCCAAGGAGATGGTCGAGGAACTCATCGATGTCGCCATCGATGTGCTGGTCGGTGTGCATGCACCGGCGGGTGTGCATACAGAAATGTGGAAATGGGAGGACTTGGCGACCGATTTCACCAATGGTTTCCTCACCCCTTTTCCCTACGCTGCAACCGAACGTGCGCAGCTTGATGCTGATACTCTGCGTGAGCGACTCACCGAGGTCGCCCAGGAGTCGTACGCCTTGCGGCAGAAGCTTGTGGATCTGACAACCTATCGAGAAGTCGAGAAGGCAGTTCTACTGCACACAGTTGATACGTGCTGGCAGGAACACCTACATGACATGGATGAACTGAAGGAAGGTGTGGGTTTCGCAGGCGTCGGCGGCAAAGACCCGCTGATTGTCTATCAGAAGGAAGCCTTCGATATGTTCGAGAATCTCCTCGACCGTATCGACTCGGAGTCTCTGAGCAACTTGTTCAGACTTCGCATCGACGCACCAGACGCGGTGCCTTCGGGGCCTCGGACAGGGCGTGGCCAGCTCAGTGATATCCACCGTGAAGCCACAAATCTTGGCTTCACCGGCGGCCCTCCGGCACCAGGTGGCGACGGGTCATCGGGCGTCCCCGGCAGACCAAAGGGGGATTCTCCCAGAGGTCGGGGATTGGTGGCAGCCGGTACCGAGGGTGCCGACAGTGCCAAGCGCGAACCCATCCGCAACGAACCGAAGGTGGGGCGCAACCAACCATGTCCCTGTGGTAGTGGCAAGAAGTACAAGCAATGTCATGGTCGTACCTGACTTGGCACTCCTTGCATCCAATTGGGCCTTACGAACATCCAACAGGGCGTGCTCTGCCTTGCCTCGTCTGCTGCCCACGAGTGCATCACCCCTGCCTGACTGAGATTCATGGACGCTCTTTCCACTCCACAATTCACCCTGCTGGTTGTCTATTGCGGCATCGTCGCCGTACTCAGCCTGTTTGGATTCCACCGTTGGCACAATCTCCGTCTGTATCTGCGACACAGGCACGATCGCATCGAACCACTGTCGCACTTTGATCGACTGCCGGGCGTAACGGTCCAACTACCGATCTACAACGAGTATCACGTCGTCGAGCGCTTGATCAGCGCTGTGGGACGCCTCGACTATCCACGTGACCGATTGCAGATCCAGGTTCTGGATGACTCCACAGATGAGACCCAAACTCGTGCCGAGGCCGCTGTGACGCGCCTGCAGGAGACGGGTATAGACATTGAGTATGTGCACCGGAATCACCGCACGGGATTCAAAGCAGGTGCTCTCGATCATGGCTTACAGTCAGCCAAACACGAATACATCTTCATCCTGGATGCCGACTTCGTCCCCCCTGCCGACGTACTGCACCGGTCCATGCACCATTTCACCGATCCGGGCATTGGCATGGTGCAGATGCGCTGGGGTCATATCAATCGACACCATTCATTGTTGACCCGGATCCAGTCGATCTTCCTCGACGGTCACCTGGTGATCGAACACACGGCGCGCAGTCGATCCGGCCGTTTTTTCAACTTCAATGGTACCGCCGGCATCTGGCGACGTCGTGCCATCGATGAAGCAGGCGGCTGGGAGCACGACACGCTCACGGAAGATCTTGATCTCAGCTTTCGATCGCAGTTGGCCGGTTGGCGTTTCCGCTACTTGCCTGAGGTGGAAGTACCTGCAGAGTTGCCTGTAGAGATGAACGCCTTCAAGTCGCAGCAGCATCGTTGGACCAAGGGGGCTGTGCAGACGGCAAAGAAAATTCTGCCACGTGTTTGGCGTGCTCCGGTACCGATGAAGGTAAAGATCGAGGCCACTTTTCATCTGACCGCCAACTCTTCGCACCTGCTGATTCTGACGATGGCGATCCTGATGTTTCCCGTGCTCTCCATACGGGAATTGATCCCGTGGCAGCAGCGCTTTTTGATCATCGATCTACCCTTGTTCTCCATGGCGACGATGGCTGTCAGCGGTTTCTACCTGGCCTCGCAGCAGGCTCTGTACAAGGACTGGAAGACGTCGATTAAGTATCTACCCCTCTTGATGGGTGTTGGCATCAGTCTGTGTGTCAACAATGCACGCGCCGTTTTCGAGGGGCTGATCGGCTATCAGACCGGATTCCATCGAACCCCGAAGTATGGGGCGACGGGCGAAACTCGCGCCTTGGGCGCCAAGTATGCGGGTGCCAAGACGATCATTGCTGCGATTGAGCTCATGATGGCGGTCTATTTCGTCTTCGTCATCGCCAAAGCATGGTCGATTGGGATGTATGCTGGGATTCCGTTCCTCATGCTATTTCACGCGGGATTTCTCTACACTGGGGTTCTGTCCGGACTGCAGCCATTTTTCAGCAGCCGCTGGCTGCCCGCCACTCGACCGGTTGCCGCTTGACGCGAGCCCTGGTTGCCGCCTGAGGCGAGCCCTGGTTGCCGCCTGAGGCAACTGCTGAAATCGCCGCGTAGAACGAAAAGCGCCTCCCCGCCGATTGGCTGGGAGGCGCTTTTGTTTGTGCTATCTATCTGCTACCTATTCGTCTCCGGTCCAACCAAGTTCGTATTCCCCACCTTCCAACTTCTCACGGGCGAGCATCACGTCGAGAGATGGATAGACTCGATCTTCGATCGCTGTGCGCAGTCGACGTAGACCAATGGCGACGGAGTGAGCCTGGCGCTTGGTATCACCCGTTTCGTCGCGGGCGAGCCGACGGGCGTCACCAAAGGACCTTTTGTAGAGCTGATGGGTGTTCTTCAACAGAGTTTCACTGGGCGTTGGCACAGCTTCAACAGCTGCCGCGTAGTCATCGAGCATCTGCCGTGCGGCAATAATGTCAGCCTCGGTGATGTCACTGGTTGGATCATCAAATCGTGTGACCAACGCCTCTACTTGCCGATTGTAGTCCTGAAATCCCTGCAATGTCTGCACGTAGGATTTCAACTCTTCCACATCCGCCGTGTTGTCACAAGCGGCGAAGGCGGCCAGCACTGCGAGGGCGAGGAACCTGCGATACATGGGCTGATCTCCTGGCTTGATCGATGACCCGGATACTCGTGTGCTGCGAAACATAGCGAGCACGCCGAGGGAAATGCAAGGGGCACAACAGTCTGCACCAGCGCCATTGCTCCCAGAGCCGTGCGAGTTCGTTGACGATGTGCGTCACGACAGATAACTTCAGCCGCCTGAAATTTGCGCCAACACAGACCTTTTTTGTGCCCCAGGAGGCAACCGTGGTCTCACGTGAATCTCTCGCCGCTCTGCTGAACAACACACTGGCCGATGCACGCTTCCCGAGATGGGAAAAACAGTATCGCCAGGGTAAGGTCCGGGACATGTATTTGCTTCCTGGACGACGCGTCCTGGTGACATGCGATCGCCAGAGTGCCTTTGATCACGTCTTGGGCACAATCTCTTTGAAGGGACAGGTGCTGAATCGGATCGCCAACTACTGGTTCGAGCAGACGGCCGACATCGTCGCCAATCACATCATTGATGTACCACACCCCAATGTCACCATCGCGGAAGAGCTGGAGATGTTTCCCGTGGAGATCGTCGTACGCGGGTATCTGACGGGAAGTTCGGATACTTCCGCCTGGACCTACTATGCACGAGGCGAACGAGATATCTGTGGCAACGTCCTCCCCGAGGGGATGGTGAAAAATCAGCCCTTTGAGACAGCGATCCTGACACCGACAACCAAATCGGCGGAGCACGACGAGCCGATATCGGCGACGCAGGTGCTGGAGCGGGGCTTGGTGGATGAGAAGACCTGGACTGAGATCGAGCGTATTGCCTTTGCGCTGTTTGCCAGGGGTCAACAGATCGCTGCCAAGCAAGGCCTGATTCTGGTGGACACGAAATACGAGATGGGTCGCAATGCAGCAGGTGAGATCGCTGTGGCCGATGAGATCCACACACCGGATTCCTCGCGCTACTGGAGCGCGGAGACCTATCAGGCGCGTCACGATCGTGGCGAGGAGCCGGAGAGTCTCGACAAGGAATTTCTGCGTTTGTGGCTACGAGAGAAGGGCATATCGGACACCAACGTCCCCGACTTGGACGATGAGATTCGGCTCGATGTGGCCGAGCGCTATATCGATCTGTTTGAACGCGTCACGGGACAGAGTTTTGAAGCGTCGAAGGCCGACGAACCACTGCGAGACGCGATCGAACGATCCATCGAACCCTACTTTGAGAGCGTGTGAGTACCGGGCTCACACACATGACGCGGCCGCGGCCGAGACGGGCCCTCAGCCGGTTGCTCACGGCTTTGCTGGTGCTGCGCCTCGAAGCACGGGAGATTGCACCCTTGTCGGCTGGGATGATCCTGTTGAATTGGTTGCGTCGGCCGGTGATCGAAATGCCTCTCGCCATGCTTGAAGGCAACTCACGCCGGCGAGCAACCCTTACCCGACGGCTCAACGCCGTCTATCCCTTCTAAAACACCATGCTGCATCGACAATTTCGCACGGCGCTGGAGGAAATCTTCGGTGAGGATTTCGTTGCAGAGTCACTGCGGCGCTCAGAATACGCCCAGATGATCATCTACGAACAGCCGGAGGAATTCAAGAAGACGGTCCTTGGATTCCAGCGTCTGAATTTTCGCGATGAGCAGACCGAATATGCCAACAAATTAGCACCGGATTTCGGTTACGCGTTGATCTGCTCCCTCCTGGACAATTCGACACGAGAACTGGTTGCCGAGCTGGGGCTTAACTACCTGTAAGTTTCCGGTCCTGCTGCCGTCACATAACGAGAGCCGAATGGCGCCGACGGGAAAACTACTTGCATTTGATCTAGGTGCCGAAAGTGGACGAGGGATCCTCGGCCATTTCGACGGCCAGCGTCTGAGCCTCGAAGAAATACACCGCTTCGACACCGGTGGTGTCGCCATTGGCGATCGCCTGTATTGGGATCCCCTGCGACTCTACTCTGAGATCGAGCGTGGACTGGGTCTGACGTCCCAAGCCACGGCCGAGGTGCGATCCGTCGGGATCGACACGTGGGGAGTAGATTTCGCCCTGCTCGCCAAAGATGGCACCTTGTTGGACAACCCCCGCCACTACCGTGACGCGCGCACCGATGGCATGCTCGATAAGGCCTTCCAGGTCATGCCGCGAGAGCAGATTTTTGCGCACACAGGTATCCAGTTCATGAAGCTGAATACCCTCTATCAATTGCTGGCAATGCGTCGCAGCGATTCGCCGCAATTGGCGGCTGCCGATCAACTCCTGATGATGCCCGACCTGCTTCACTACTTCCTGTCGGGTGAGCGAAGTGGTGAATTCACCAATGCAACGACGACTCAGATCTTCGATCCTTCAGCCGGCAGCTGGTCAGCGGCACTGTGTGAGGCCTTTGACTTGCCGGCTCGCATCCTGCCACCCCTGGCTACACCGGGAACACGCCTTGGAGCAATCCGTGATACGGTAGCCGAACGGTGCGGCTTGGGGCGGGGCGTCCCGGTGATCTTGCCCGCCACCCACGACACAGGGTCAGCTGTGGCTGCCGTGCCGGCTGTTGGTGTGGGTTCAGGAGACTTCGCTTACATCAGTTCGGGGACCTGGTCGCTGATGGGGACCGAATTGGCGGCGCCGGAGGTGGGCCCGGAGGCATTGCGCCACAACTTTACCAACGAAGGGGGTGTTGGCTCCACGTATCGCTTTCTCAAGAATATCATGGGACTGTGGTTGGTACAAGAGTGCCGGCGCACCTGGGTGGCGGCGGGCAAAGATGCTTCCTATGCCGAATTGACCGCAGCTGCGGCGGCGGCACCCCCCTTCGGCTCACTCATCAGTCCGGACGATGAGCGCTTCCTTGCGCCGGGTGATATGCCCTCGCGCATTGCCACGTACTGCCGTGAGACATCTCAGGATGTGCCTGAGAATGAGGGAGCCATCATTCGCTGCGTCCTGGAGAGCCTGGCTCTGAGGTATCGCCAGGTCTTGGAACAATTGGAGAGTGTTCTGGGTCGCCACCTCGAGACGGTGCACATCGTGGGTGGCGGTATTCAGAACCAGTTGCTCTGTCAGTTGACGGCAGATGCAACGAATCGACCAGTCGTTGCAGGACCCGCCGAGGCGACGGCAATTGGCAATTTGCTGGTTCAAGCGATGGGCGTGGGGTGGATCGATTCACTGCAACAGATTCGCCAGGTCGTCGCCGATTCTTTCGAGCCGATCCATTATGGACCTGCATCAGCAGATTCAGACGCATGGGACGAGGCCTACGCCCGCTTCAACCATCTTTCTGAGGGTTGAGTTCATGCCTCAACGAGTCGCGACCCTCCCGGGGTCCTGAGCGGCTGCAAACGTCTATCACTCAAGCTTTTGTCGGTCCGCGCCGATGTACCAATGGCATCGTTGGTTTGCGTCGATGGGAACCCGTCGTCGCAGCGGACCGTTCTATACCTCGTGAAACGACATGGGCGATGACAACTGACACGAATGCACCGGACGTACTGACCGCACCTGCTGCCAGAGGTGCAGGGCCGAATCGAGGTCCGGACTTGAGTTCTGGCAAGAGGCCTAGCAAGAGTTCCGGCAAGAGTTCCGACAAGAGTCTCGAAAAGACCCTGAGCCGCAGCGCCTCAGGATCGGACACGGTAGAGTCCTACTGGCACGATATCCGTGACTTTCGGCCCCTGTCTCGCAAGCAGGAAACTGAATTGGTCCAGCGTGCTCGCGCGGGAGACGACGCTGCTGCGGATGCGCTGGTGACGGCGAACCTGCGCTTCGTCGTGAGTGTCGCCAAGAAATACAACAACTACGGCATGTCCTTCCTGGAATTGATCGCTGAAGGGAATTTTGGCTTGCTGGAAGCAGTCAAACGGTTTGACGAGACCCGTGGGTTCAAATTCATCACCTACGCAGTGTGGTGGATTCGCCAGGCGATTCTGAAGGCACTGGCTGAGCAGAGCCGTGCGGCGCGGCCGCCGATGAGTCAGGTCAATGATCTGCAGAAAGTCGAAAAGCTGAGTGCCCGCCTGACACAGCAACTGGGTCGGGCGCCGACGCTCGAGGAAATTGCGGCGGCGGCGGATATCAGCTTTGAACGGACACGGAATGCGATCGAGCTAAGTCAGAACGATGTGTCCCTTGATGCACCCCTGGCTGACAGTGAGGGGGAAGACACGATGATGGCCGTCATGGCCAGCGAGGGACCCTGCTTCGAGGAGTCATATGACTGCGCGGCATTGCATCAGGCCCTGCACAACAGTCTTGACAGTCTCGATGAGCGCGAGCAGCTGATCGTGCGCTCGTACTACGGTCTTCAGGGACTCGATCCAATGACCCTGGAACAGATCGGCGAGATCCTCGGGCTCACACGCGAACGCGTACGGCAGTTGCGTGATCGTGCCCTTGAGCGTGTTCGCACGGAGCACGGCGATATGCTCCTCGAGTTGTCGATCAACTGACTGCGACGCACTACCCCAGACGGAACCGATCCTTACATTAGATCGTCTTGATGTGAGTCACATCAACCGATGTGGCTCTACCATTTCCCAGCGACGTCAGCGATCTAATCCTTGCAGTATAACCTGGCCGATCTCCATACCCATTCGACCTGCTCGGACGGACTGCGTTCTCCGACCCAGGCGGTGGAGGAAGCTGTGGCGGCCGGCGTTCGTGTGCTAAGTCTGACAGATCATGACACCGTCGCCGGTATCGACGAGGCCATGACAGCAGCTGAAGAGAAGGGCGTCGATGTTGTGCCCGGCACGGAGTTGAGTGCCCACGTCAACGATCGCGAACTCCATCTTCTCGCCTATTTCGTTGACCATCGCTCTGAGCGCCTGGCGACGCACCTGGTCGAGTTACGTAAGCGCCGGCATGAACGCGGTGCCGCCATCGTCGAACGCCTCAATGGGCTGGGTGTACCCGTCACACTGGAGGATGTGCTGTCGCGCACAGATGGCGGGCCCCTGGGTCGCCCGCACATTGCCGCAGCTATCGTCGCCTCCGGTGCTGCCATGAACAAAGAGGAAGCCTTTGTACGCTTCATTGGCGACCGCAAGCCTGCTGACGTGCCCAAACCCCGCTCGCCGGCGGCAGAGGTGATCTCCCTCGTACACGAATTGGGCGGCGTCGCCGTGTTGGCGCATCCGGGGATGGTCGTCTCTGAACCGGTGATCGCCCAGTTGGCTGATGTCGGCCTGGATGGAATTGAGGTGTACCATCCAGCCCATCAGCCAGCACAGATCGAACATTATCTCGATGTCGCGAAACGCTTTGGCCTGCTCATGTCCGGTGGATCCGACAGTCACGGCGACAAGGGCGGTGTAGCGATCGGTGATTACGGCATCGGCGTGGAAGCAGTCGAGGCCTTAAGCAAACGAGCCGCGTCCTATGCGTGAGGCACCGGGCGGCAGCATGCGCCGAGTGCGACCCAGGCTGAGTGTTGTCGCCTTCCTGCTGGCCAGCTCCCTTGTCGCGGCGGCGGCCCTGTTACCCCAGCGGTTTCATCAGGATGCACCGGCACTACAGGGTTTGGTCGGTACCACAATGAGCGACGTCGTGTGGAGTGGTCGCTTTCTGTGGGTCGCCACTGAGCGTGGACTGGCGCGTTGGAATCCGTTAGATGGCACAGGCCTGTCAGCGCAGAACTGGCGCACCTACACACAGGCCAATGGCATGGGACGAGGCGCGGTCAGTGCGCTGGACGCGGTGGGCGACACGGTGTGGGCGGCAACCATCTTCGACACCCTCGTCGCAGGCGTCAGTCCCCCACCGCAGGTGGGCAGCGGGCTGAGCTGGTCCACGGACGGTGGCCAGAGCTGGGGACACATCCCCAACGAAGCGATCTTTGATACACTGACACCGGGGTTCGAGGATGGGCCGCGCACGGCGATCCAGAACGGTTGCTTTGGGGTCTCGATTGTCGGGGACACGGTGTGGGCAGCGTTCTTCTCCGGTTCCACCGTGCGTAGCACGGACTTTGGCCGCTCCTGGGAGCGAGTCCTGCCTGGTGGCGGCGAGCAGATCATCTTTCTGCCAACCGACACCGATGACCAGGTGGGTGTGCTGCTATTCGAGGCCGATTCTCTGGCCACCGCCGGTGGGGACGCGGTGGTGATCGATTCGCTACGCGCCGCCGCCGACAGCGTCGCCGCCCTCTTCTTGCTACATCGGACCTTCTCAGTCACCGCCTTTGGCGACACGGTCTGGATTGGCACGTCCAGCGGTCTTTCCTCCAGCGAGGATTTTGGCGCCACGTGGACGAATCACAAAGTGCGCCTCAACGAATTTGGTGAGGCCTTGCCGGGCAATCCATCAGGAAACTGGGCCGTCGCCGTGGAGCATCAGATCACCGATGCGGGCGAATCCGTGATGTGGGCGGGAACATCGACAACCATTGGCGTTGGTCAGCGGATGGCGATCAGCCGCAGCGACAACGGCGGCGCCAGCTGGACGATCACGGCGCCCACTTTCGCCTGGGACTTCGCCTTCGGTCCGGCAGATACCGTCTGGGCAGGAACAAACGAAGGGTTGCTCGTCAGTTTGGATGCGGGGGCTACATGGGGTGAAGTGTTGGTCGAGGATCCCTTCACGCGCGAGCAACTTCGCCCCCCTTTCATTGGCGTGACGCGCGTGCCTTTGACGGATGGACAAATGTCGATCTGGGCGGGGGCCGACAATGGTCTGGGTCGGTCGATCGACGGCGGCGCGAGTTGGACCATCCTCAGCTTTCCGGTGAAGACACCCAGTCTGGATGCAGGCGAAGTCATTGGCGAAGGCGGTGTGATTGATGCGGACCGAGTTCGCACGTATGCCGCGCCGAATCCATTTGCACCCGATCAGGGCCGCTGCCGAATTGTCTACAGTCTGAGCCAGAGCACACAGGTGAGCATCGAAATCTTCGACTTCGCCTCGCACAGCGTGCGAACACTGGTACGTGGCGTCGAGCGCGACGGCGTCCAGAATCACGGTGAGAATTGGGACGGCCTTGATGACGACGGACAACCCGTTGCCAATGGCGTCTACTTCTATCGTGTCCGCACCGCTGATGGTGCTGAGGCACACGGCAAGATTGTGGTTCTGGATTGATGATGACACGTGTTGATACCCTAGTGGCGGCGACATTGCTGATGGTCGCCACAGCATTCAACCCGCTTGCAGCACAGACGGGAGCCGCTTTCCTCGATCTGGGTCAAGGCGGTAGAGCTCAGGGGATGGGTGGCGCCCTCAGTGCGCACGCAGCAGGTGCAGAAGCAGTCTTTTACAACCCAGCAGGACTGGCCAGTGCGCGTGGGCGTTCGATCCAGGCAGGATATCAGACCTTGTCGCTGGATCGCACGCATGCAACACTTGCTGGCGCGATGAATCTGCGTGGCGGCCTCGCCTTCGGACTGGCTTGGACCTATGCCAGCGCCGGCGCCATCGACGCGCGTACGGGATCTGGTGACGTCGTGGCCGGTGGCATCGACGATGCGGAGCAAGCCATTGGTTTTGCCCTCGGCTCGCGGGTCAATGAACGCCTGCTGTTAGGTGCGGGTTTCAAGGTCTTGAATCACGAGATCGACGTATCAGGTGCGGGATTGTCGAGTGCGTCAGGACGGGCGATAGATCTGGGGCTGCTCTACGACATCACACCCGACTGGCACCTGGCCCTGGGTGCTCGCAACCTGCTTGGGAAGCTGACCTGGACTGTGCGACGCGCCGCAGAGCAATCGAGTTCATCGGAGGACGACTTGCCGGCCACACCGTATGTGGCTCTGGGTGGCGTGTGGCGCGGCGTGGTCCTTGGCGTGGAGGCGCAACTCTACGATATGAATGGTGTTTCGCAGGCCCGCATGCAGCTGGGAGCAGAACTCGACTTGTCACCTATGTTGTCCGTGCGTGGAGGCTTGCAGCGCATGGGAGAGGCTGACGGATTGGGATTGCCAACAATGGGCGTGTCTGTGCGTCCCATGCATAGTGATGATCTGCAATTCCACTATGCATGGATCGCCGACGATCTGGGGGCTGGTGGCCGCAGCGTCATCAGTGTGGGAGGTTTGTTTTGAGGCACAGTGTGAGGTCGCTGATCCTGGTACTCGGCCTGGTGGTCGTATCCCCTGTCTGCGCCTCCACAGGTTTCGCTTTTCTTCGTATGGGTGAAGGCGCCCGAGATGCCGCACTTGGCGAAGCGAGTGTCGCCCTGACGAGCTACACGGCGGATGCAGCGAATCCGGCGGCCCTCGCTCAGGCCCTGCAAGCGGTCACCCTCAGTCACACAGAGTGGATCGAGCAGATTCGGCATGAGTATATCGGAGCCTTGTGGAGTCTTGGCTCGGATGTGGTCTCCCTCAGCGCCCGTGTCTCTCACAGTGATGGCCTCGAACGACGTGTGGGGCCCTCACGAGAATCGTTGGGTGAATTCGGTGTATACGAATGGACAGCAGGTGCCGCCTGGTCACACCCTCTTTCCGATCGTCTGCGTGCCGGCATCGGACTGCGTTTTGTGCGCCAGTCCATCTTCGACGAAGCTGCCAGCGGCGCCCATGCAGATGCAGGACTGTTGTATCAGACCGCTGGCTGGGATCTGGGCGCAGCCATTCGCAATGCCGGGGTCATGAACGACCTGGATCAGGCGGCGACAGATCTACCCTTGCAGTTGCGCATCGGTGGCGCCCGTCGACACCGAGACCTGCTACTGGCCTTCGCCGGACACTGGTCGGATGCCAGTACTGATCTGCACACGGGTGTGGAGTGGCGGGCACGTCAGAGTTTGCTGTTGCGCGCCGGCTATGACAGTGGCGACACCCGCGGCTTCAGTTACGGTGCGGGTTTCGAGTTGGCGACCTGGCGCCTCGACTATGCCTACTTGCCCTTCGGTGACGGACTGGGTCCGGCGCATCGATTCAGCCTGCGCTGGGCGATTGAACCAGCGTCGATCCAGTGAACCTCTGGCGCCGCGAACCAACAAAACCTCCCGCAAGGCCCACGGTGATGACCGACGGCTGGGTGACGAAAAGCGGCTACGAGGCAGGGGCCGGTTCCAGCGGCTGGGGATCGGCAGCGCAGCCGACGCAGCGGAGCCATCCAGCGATGCACTTGCTGTTGTTTTTGCTGACATTGTTTTCGATGATGGTCGCCGGTTCGATGCAGCAGGGCGTTAATCCCCTGCAGGGATTCGACCAGCTTGTGCATCTGGTAGAGGGGTGGCCCTTCGCTTCCACCCTGCTCGCCATCCTCACAGTCCATGAATTTGGCCACTACTTTGCCGCCAAACGCTGGGGTGTAAAAGCATCCCTGCCGTATTTCCTGCCATTGCCCTTTGTCTCTTTTCTCGGCACACTGGGCGCGGTCATCCGCATCCACTCACCGATTCCTCACAAGCGTGCTCTACTCGACATTGGCGCAGCGGGGCCCCTTGCTGGCTTCGTGGTGGCCGTCGGTGCGTGTATTGTCGGTCTCCCCCTGTCACAGGTGGTGGATCCGGCCTATTTCGGTGTTTTACCAAGGCAACTTGAACCGACGACAATTCAGCTCGGTGCACCGCTGCTGTTTCAGGGATTGTCGGCCTGGCTATCACCCGAAGTCATTGCCAACGACCAGTTCGTGCTGTTGCACCCCATCGCCTTTGCCGGTTGGGTGGGCCTCTTCATCACCGCCTTCAACCTGATTCCCGTCGGCCAACTCGACGGCGGTCATATCGTCTATGCGCTGGCAGGTCGCGCGCATGGATTGATTGGACGATTTACGTTCTCAGCCCTTCTGGGGCTGGGATTGTATGGTGTATGTTCCCTCTTCTGGGACCTGCCTGCGGGGTGGCCAGGTTGGCTGGTGCTTGCCCTCCTGTTAACTCTGTTTGGGCGCAGTCACCCACCCCTCTATCATCCGGCCATTCCACTGAATCTGAAAAGACGGATCGTCGGTTGGTTGTGTATCCTGGTTTTCGTCCTGTGCTTCACGCCCGTTCCCTTCGGCGCCCTGGCTGGCTGAGTCGCAACCTGCCTGGGCTGCTTGTATTGGCAGCCCTCTCAGGATGCGGCTTCGGTGGCGAGAGCGGCAAGAATTGTCGATGTGTCCCTGAAACGGACGCCGTCGCCTTCCCTCATTGTCAGGGCATCACCTTCGATGCCGAGGCGGAGGCGAGCAATCCTTTCGCGACACGCCAGCCTGAGTGTCCCAGTGGACAGTTGCTGTTTCTTCGGGAACCGACGACGCCGGAGGCTGTCCTATTCAACGTACGCGACACATTTCAGGGATTCAGTCCGGTCCAGTATATGGACCTGCTGAGCGAAGACTATCTGTTCGTGCCGGATCTGGGTGGACTCGAATTGTATCCGGAGGTCTATCAGGCACCCGGCGATTACGATCCGTTGTCAGACCGTGATACGCTGTGGACCCGCGAAGATGAGCGTCGTTTTGCTACGAACTTCCTCGATCGCACCGAGTTTCAGCGGATTACCGTCGATCGCTGGTACCAGGCCGGTGTAGACGACGTCATATTCGACGAGTCCGAACCGCTGATCGAGACGTATATTTTTGACTACGCCATTGAATTGACGCTGCCACCGGATGACGGGGGCGTATCGTTGCTGATCGAGGTGCGCGGCAGAGCCGAAGTAGATCTGACGACGCCCACCGTAGAAAGCCCGGTGTGGATCGTTCGCCGCTGGCAGGACCTGCGTGATCCTGCCAGCACCAAAAGGTCAATGACCGAACTGCGCGGTGAATTTTCCCAATGATATCGATAGCCATCGAAAGAAACATGCAATCTTACCGCCCCAAGACGCCGATGATGATTCGTATCTGCCCGCTTCTGTTGGCAGGTCTTCTGGCCGCTTGCAGCAATCCTTTCGCACCAGAGAAGACGGTCCCCACCGACGTGGTCGAGAAGCCGCCGGCGGAACAGACGACGACACCGGAGATTGTCATGGACAATCTCGAACGCTCCTTCTCTGACCGCGACAAAGATCTCTACGACAGTATCCTCGACGACAACTTCTGGTTCACAGAGACAGATTGTCTGGGAGAGCTCATCCTCGCCAATGACAAGGAGGAGGAGCTGGAGATCATGGGCAAGCGGGATGGCTCCAACCAGGGCATCTTCGACATCTTCCGCAGCATTGATTGGAACTTTCAGCAATCGCAGCGTTTCACCGAACTGGGCCGTGACTTCCCGAGTGCCTTTGAAGGAGACCCCGATGGACATCCCGATGAGGATTGGGAGGTCTTCCGCGGCAGAGTAGAGATCCTCTTATTGCAGTCTGCCGATGACGGCTTCCGGGTAGGACAGGTAATGAGCTTCAAGCTACGCAAGGGCGACGACGGTCTGTGGCGGATCGTTCGCTGGATTGCAGATCCCCTGTCCGGAGACTGCGGTGATGCGGGAGACAGTGACGCCGGTCGCCCCGTCGGCACATCGTGGTCCTGGGGACAGTTGAAAGGGCGCTAGGCTCTGGCAATGACTCCAGCCGCACGGTCCAGGAAACGTCTTGTCCACCGGCGGCGCCCCCCCCAATGGCACCTGCTGTTGAGCGGGGGGTTGTTGGTGACGGCGATCGCGATCGGCGTGTATCTGTCGGAGCGGACAGACTCCTCCGTCGATATACTCAGCGCCAATACGGCACCCACCCCACGCTCTGATGCGTTGACGGCGACCCAGTTCGCTCAGAGGCTACAAGCCGATTCTGATTCTTTGCTGGGTGAGCTCGGCATCGGTAAGCAGCTGATCGACACCGATCCCAATGCATCGCCCACGCACATTCGCGTCGGCATTCCTCGTGATCTACCCATCGCCTCAGTAAATGTTCAGCTCACGATGGCCATTCAGCGATTGGGTGGACATGTCATAGAGGGACGTGAAAGCCGCAATGGGACGGTGACGTTGCGTTGTGGATTCGACTCAACAGAAACAACCGTCTACACACTGCGTCGGCTGCGTTCAACGACGCGGCGAACGGGGAATATCGGGCTCGTCGTCAGGAACGTGCTCCTTCCTCCCAGCGGCTCGAAGGGCCTGTGGGATGTTTCGCAGCAGTTGACCCTGATGTTTGACTCGACCGCTGCCGTGGGTGTGACGACCGTTGACTGGGAAAGATTGAGTCAATGGGCGCAAGGCCCCGCGCATCAACTGCTGAGCCCGCGGTCGGTTGCGGATGGCGATGCATCGGTGTGGCTCGCCATGACACAGATCGACGCTTCTGAGGGAGTCGAGATTCAGGGCAAGGATCAACCGTTGAGCGTTCTGCACCTGGACGACGTACAACGTCCAGCTGCGATTGAACGGCAATTGTGGGCTCTGGCTGACCGAGCCGCCGATGAAGGACAGGCGATCGGCATCTTACAAGATCACCCGTCGTCGCATATGGCCCTGCGTTCGGTGCTGCCTCGCCTCGAACGACGAGGCTATCGCTTCGTCGCTGTCGCCACCTTACTTCCCTGAGTCTAGTCATGTCCGAGAGCGACGCCGCCACGGCTTTCCAGTTTGATCTGGTCGCCGAGGATCCTTCCGGTGCACGGGCCGGTGTCCTCCACACGCCACACGGTCCCATCGAGACACCCGTCTTCATGCCCGTCGGCACACAGGCCACGGTGAAGACGCTGACCCAGCAGGATCTGCTCGATCTGGATGCACGCGTCATTCTCGGCAATGCCTACCATCTGTATTTGCGTCCTGGCCACGAGCGCATCGGTCGACTGGGTGGCCTGCACGGCTTCATGAACTGGCCGCGCGCCATCCTGACCGACTCAGGCGGTTTTCAGGTATTCAGTCTGGAAGAATTGCGTCGCATCACCGAGGAAGGTGTGCAGTTTCAGAGCCACCTGGACGGATCACGGCATCTGTTCACGCCGGAATCTGTGATGGAAATTGAGCAGGCACTGGGCGCCGATATCATCATGGCCTTCGACGAGTGCACGCCCTATCCGGCGACACCCGAGTATGCGCGCAAGTCAATGGAACGCACGCAGCGCTGGATGGACCGGTGTTGGTCACAGCACCAGACCTTGGCAGCAAACCGGGCAAATTCCGGGCGACCACCACAGGCGCTCTTCGGCATCGTTCAGGGATCTGTCTATCCCGACCTGCGCCGGCAAAGCGCACGTGGGTTGGTTGACCTGGACCTGCCTGGATATGCCATCGGTGGACTGGCCGTCGGCGAGCCTCGGGAGGATATGCTCGCTGTCGTCGAGCATACGGTCCCACACCTGCCCCGAACCAAACCACGCTACATGATGGGCGTCGGCTTGCCGCAGGATCTCGTGGACTGCGTCGAACGAGGTGTGGACATGTTCGATTGTGTGATTCCCACACGAAATGCACGCAACAGCACTTTGTTTACCTCCACGGGCAGAGTGCGGATTCGCAATGCAGCACACGCCGATGATGACAGCCCGATCGATGCACAGTGTAGTTGTCCCACATGCACAATGCATCATCGTGCGTACATACGGCATCTATTTCAGACAAATGAGATCCTGGGACTGCGACTGGCGACCTATCACAACGTGCACTTTTACCTGACCTTGATGCGGCAGATGCGCGCTTCGATCATCGACGGCAAATTCGCCGCATGGTGCACTGAGTTTCGCGCGACTTACCAGGGAGGCTGAGTCTTCGTAGATTTCCAGTTCTTGGCGCCCTTGATGCATATTGCGCTCCGGATCACCTGAAGAAAGGATCGTCGCTTGAACGTGTTGCTCTCCTTCATCGGGCTTTTAGTTGCCACGCCCGCCTTCGCTATGGGTGGCGCTGCAGCCGACGGGCCCGCTTCGGGCAGTCCTATTGCTCAGTTGTTGCCCTTCGTCTTGATGTTCGTCGTGCTCTGGTTGTTGATCCTGCGACCGCAGATCAAGAAGCAGAAGGCACAGCAGAAGATGGTGGACGAACTCAAGAAGGGGGACAAGATCGTCACCAGTGGTGGGATTCACGGTGTGATCTCCAACCTCAAGGATGACGTGATCAGCGTAAAAATCGCTGAGAACGTGAAGGTCGAGATCTCGCGCGCCGCCGTATCGCGCGTCCGCGACGGCAGCGACGAGTAGTACAACCGCCGGTACGTTTCCCCTGGTCTACCACTTGAAGCCTGCGAACGCATGAAACTCGTTTTCATGGGTACGCCTCAGTTTGCTGTACCCACTCTTGAGGCCCTCGTCGCCAGCCAACACGAGATCGTGTTGGTCGTGACCAATCCCGACCGACCCGCCGGACGGGGACGCAAATTGCGTCCGCCACCGGTCAAACTCGCCGCACAAGATGCGGGGCTGCCACTACTGCAGCCCGACAGTATCGATGCGGCCGGCATGGCAGCGGCGTTGATCGAGGCCGATGCGGATGCCTTCGTCGTTGTGGCATTTTCCATTCTGCCTAGAGATGTACTCGCCATCCCGCGCCTTGGATCGATTAATCTGCATCCAAGCCTGCTACCCGCCTACCGCGGTGCGGCACCCATCGTCTGGGCATTGTTCGCCGGCGAGCGTCAGACAGGGCTCACGACCTTTCTCCTCAACGAACGCATCGATGGCGGGGATATTCTGCTGCAGGAAACCGTCGACATTGAAGACGACGAGACGGCGGGAGAATTGGAGCAGCGGTTGTCGCGGCTGGGCGCAGACGTCGTCGTGCGGACATGTGATGGACTGGCCACCGAGCAGCTGCAGCCTGCGCCCCAACCGCGACGCAGTGCGTCACGGGCACCCAAATTGAGCAAGGCGGACGGACGACTCGATTGGTCGCAGACTACACAGGTTCTGCGAAATCGTATACGAGGTGCCAATCCCATGCCCGGCGCCTTCACCGAGTGGGATGGGAAGACCCTCAAGATCCATCGCGCCACCACGGGTCTGGGGCATGGAGACACCGGTGTGATACTGGATGTGACAGATGGAATCACCGTGGCCACTGGAGACGGTGCGCTGTGCTTGACCGAGGTTCAGCCTGAGGGTCGCCCACGGATGCCCGCAGATGACTTCGTGCGTGGCTACCAGATCGAGAAGGGGCTGCGTCTGGGAGACGGACCGTCGCCATGAGCATCTGCAGCGCGGGCCGGATGGTTCGACTAGGGGCCTTGTTGTTCGTCCTCGGCCATCCCGTCTGTGGCCAGCCTACGGACCCGGACGCAGGGCTCGAAGTGGAATCTGAGTCTGACTCGATCAGCGTAGATTCACGAAGCCCTGATTCTCTGACCGTGAACACCGCTGCTACGAAGCCTATGGAGGACTCTGTGGCGGCGTTGATTCCACGCAGCGTCCTGTGGCGATCAGCCCTGCTGCCTGGATGGGGGCAGTGGCGCAGTGGGCACCGTTTCAAGGCGGTTGCATTTGGCGCGGCCAGCATGGGCTGGCTGACAGCAGTTGCTCTTGAACATGAGCGGATATCGCAGGCACCCACGCCGACGCTGTATCAGGAGCGAGTGGGACGCCGAAATACGCAGGTACTCTGGTATGTGATTACCGCCACGGCAGCTGCCATTGACGCTTACGTGGATGTCCACCTCGACAACTTCGATGTGGATGAAGGTTTTTCTCTTGATGTGAACCCAGGAATGCGAACCAGAGCCGCGTCAGGTGCAACACTGATTCTGCGCTTTTAACACGATCAGCCTTCGCCGGTAGCGTGTGGCGACATGGAGATATCAGATGTTCGATGTCGAAGAGCTCGAGCGCTTTGCTGAGGATGGTTTCCTCGTCTGTGAGCGACTCATTGAAGGTCGGGACCTTGACCACTTTGCTGGCATTTTCGATGAACTCGTCGAGACCGGCAATGCCCTACCGGCACCGGCGCCGCATTTTTCTCTCGAGTTGACACAGGAGGGCGAAGCCATCCCCGGCCGGCTGCACAAGGTGCAGGGGGTCTGCGTTGCCGAACCGAGACTCAAGGCCCTCGCTGCGCATCCGCTCATCACCCAGCGCGCCGCTCAGCTTTTGCAGGCGGATGAACTCGATGTCTTTGGCACCAAATTCTTCCCCAAACTTGGTGGCGGTGGCACGTCCACCCACTGGCATCAGGATAACTTCTATTTTGGCACGCAATCGCCGCAGGTGCTGTCCTGTGGGATCTATCTACAGGACGCGGACCTGAGCAATGGCTGTTTGCGTGTCGTGCCCGGGTCGCACCACACGGGCCTGATCGTGGATCATCAGCAGACACCGGGTATGCACGGTTCATGGACCCAGGTGGAAGAGCAACAGGCCGTCGATCTCATCACACCGGCGGGCACGGTTGTGTTGTTCTCAGCGAACCTGCTCCACGGAACCGGTGACAACCATTCGCAGCGAACGCGTTATTCCACGGCGTGGCACTACATTCCACACGACTTGGAATTAGAGCAGTTTCCCCGCAGTTACGAAGACCGCTTTCTTGTCAGACCCATGACTCAGTAAAGAAAAGGATGTGTTGATGTGTGTAGGTATCTAGTCCTCTTGCCGGTTGTCCTGTTGTTGGCGTGCTCCTCCAATGACCCTGAGGTGCAGTTGCCGCCGACACGGATTTCGGAAGACCCCCAGTTGCTGGATATGGTCGATCTGGATGGCCGCTATATCGACTCAATGCTGATCGCCCCAGAAGGATTGGAAGATCTATCGCCCGGTGAAGAGGTAACGATCACCTTCGAGGCAACGGGACTTGCCCAGGTTCGACAGTTTGAGATCGTCGTTGAGCTTTCGCCGCTGTCTGCCTTCGCCGTGGATCGCTCTATTTTTCGACCACAGCGGCCCTTTATCTCGCCCTTCGCTTCTGGGATCGAATTCAACGAGGATGGAACCTTGCGACTCGGCGGCGCCAGCCTCGCGTCAGCCGGTGAGGGAGATCAGAGTCTCGGCACGCTGACGCTGACCACGACGTCGCAACTTGCGAACCTGAGTGATGTGACGGTAGAGGTCACACTGATCTCGCTTGGACCGACGTTTTCGGACCGAGACCGCTTCGAAGGCGAGGACATGCACCTGGGAATCGCTGTAAAGTAGGCGCTGTCGAGCAGGTTGATTTGTTGACCATTTCGGAGGCAAGGCATAGTTTTTTCTGCCTCATGGGGCCGTAGCTCAGTTGGGAGAGCGCCTGAATGGCATTCAGGAGGTCAGGGGTTCGATCCCCCTCGGCTCCACCATACCTTGAGAAACGCAACTGCCTGTAGATTCGGCGGTTGCGTTTTCTCGTTCTTGAGTGGCAGTGAGCACCCGCTTACGCTTCGACCCTCACCACCATACAGGTCATGTCATCTGCTTGGGGCTCAACGCCAGCGAACCCGCGTGCCTCACGCATCAGCCGCTCCACCAGGCCCTGCGCACTGATCCCCTCGGCGCAACCTGCTCTCACCGTGTCGATGGTCCGCTCATAGCCAAACATCTCTTCTGAGGGATTGATCGTTTCGGGGATACCGTCAGAGTAGAAAACGAGGTAGTCACCGTCATGAAGCTCTGCTTCGATAGTGTCGTACTGGGTGTCCTCACGGACGCCGAGGGGATACCCATCCACACGTAGTTCCGTGACGTCACCGTTGTGGAAGTGCAGTGGATAGGGGTTGCCGCAGGAGGCAAGCCGGAGTGTCTTGCCGTCGATCTCCGCCATGGTAAAACAGATGAACTTGTGGTCGCTGAGGGATCGGCACAGCGAACGGTTAAGGGCGACGAAGCGTTCCTGGAGAGTCCCCGGGAACTCCATCTGTTTGTCGAGGATGCCACTGAACATGACGACGGGGATGGCGGCTTCCATCGCATGGCCCGTCACGTCGGCGAGGGCGAAGGAAATCGGCGGCCCGTCCAGATATTGATACAGATCGCCGCCCACATGGTTAGCGGTAATGCAGGAGCCAGCGATTTGAAGCCCTGCAATCTCTGGCGACACCGACGGCATCAGCTCCATCTGCATCTGTCGGGCACTGTCCAGTTCTTCCTCGTGCGCTGCCAGGAGTTGCTCGCGCGTGGCATCCCGCTCGCGCCGACGGCCCAGGGCGGCACGACCGGCCAAGACGAATCCGAGAACTGAGAGCCCCAGTGCACCTCGCTGTGCCTGCAGCAGCCAGTCGACGCTGACACGCACGGATACGCTAACAACCTCAGAGTAATTCAGATCCTGGTCGACAGCGTGCAACTCGAAGAGATAGTTACCTGCTTCCAGATCAACGAACTCGGCATGGGGCGCACGGGTGTTGGTCCAATCGTGGGTCAGACCAACGAGCCGATAGCGGTACACCAGATCATCCGTGGACGTCAGCAGGCTGCTCCCGGAGAACTCAACCCGTAGCAGTCGCTGCGATGTCGTGAGGCTCACGTCGCCGGTGCGACCTAACCGCTTGTCTGTAACGATATCGGTCACGATCGCCAGGGGTGGCGCGTCGTCTGGATGATACTGGGTCAGGCCGTTCGGCGTGAGAAACCAGACCGACCCGTCCTGTGCGAAGAGAATGTCGTTCACAGCGTTTGAGCCGAGGCCGTCGTCGCGGTGCAGCGTTTGGATTGTATGCCCATCGTATCGCGCGACACCATTGCCTTCAGTCCCCACCCAGATGTGACCATCGGGTGCGATGGCGATCACGCGGGCATGCGTGTCGGGAAGGCCATCCTCGAAGGTGAGTGTGTGGAAGGCCGAGCCATCGTAACGCGACACCCCCCCCTGTGTGGCCACCCACACATTGCCGTCGCCATCCTCGACAACCCGACTGATGTAGGGATTGATCCCGCTCTCCTCGTCGAAGACTTCGACGTCATCATCGACCAGGTGGACAAGTCCGGCTTCGGTAGCCAGCCAGTAGGATCCATCTCTCGCCTCGAGAACCTGGTTTATTTCGTTGGTGGGAAGGCCTGTTGCTGTTGTGAGGTTTTGCCACGTCGACCCGTCATAGATCCAGACCCCGTCGCCGAACGTGGATAACCAGACCCGCTCGTCGGAGTCAACGAAGATATTGGTACAGAAGGCCGTGGGCTGCCCCGGAATCGGATGGAATCGCTCCCCATCGAGACGGGCCGCCCCGGCACTCGTTGCAACCCAGATCTGGCCTGTCGAGTCGAGTGCTGCAGCTTGGACGAAGGGTGCCGGCAAACCATCCTCGACGGAAAACACACGGAATCGGTCACCGTCGTAGCGGGCGATTCCACCGCCGACCGTGGGCGCCCAAAGGAGACCGTTGCGATCCTCAAGGAACTCGAAGGCTCCCGCCGCCGGTGGAAAGCCGTCCTGAGTAGTGAGATTTCGCAATCGTGATCGAGCGTAGCGACTCAACCCGCCGTTCGTACCCGCCCACATTGTCCCGTGTGCATCTTCGGCGAGGGTGAACACGTAGGGGTATGCTACCCCGGGCGCTGGCCGAAACTGAAGTGAACCTGGATCACTTCGGTATACGCCGTCCACGGTGCCAACCCAGAAACCTCCGCCGCCGTCGATCATTGGGTAGAACACGACGGACTGGGGCATCTGGTCATGCGACAGCGTGCGAAACGTCTCCCCATCGTACGATGCGAGCCCGCCCTCGGCGCCGGCAAAATCGGGCGTGCAGGCGATCCACACGATACCCGCAGAGTCGACATTCACGCCATACACCTCCGTGCTGGGCAGGCCGTCGCGCGTTGTATAAGTCGTGAACTCACCATCGCTCCATCGACTCAGGCCACTGTCGGTGGCAAACCATATCGAACCATCTGGGCCCCCCGCCATGCTTCGGATCTCTGTGCTGGCGAGTCCTTCGGCGACGGTCAATTCGTGGAAGTAGCCATCCTCGAAATACATCGCGCCGATACCACCCACGGTGAGCCACAGACGGCCGTTCACGTCGAGTTCGAAGGAATCGACAACGCCTTGCGGACCTCCGCATTCTGCACCGCAGACCCAGAGCGAGTCGTTCGAGAAGTAACCGATGCCCGTCGATCCACCGATCCACGTCCGACCGTCGCTGTCGTGTCCGATGGCCTGCCCCGTCAGAAGCTCGTTTTCAATGTGACCATAGCTGTGCAGCATGTGCCCATCGAAGCGAAGCAGGCCTCTCCCGGTCGTGATCCACAACTCGCCCTGCAGACCGACGTGTAGCCGATGGACATTGGCGACGCCGTCGGCCACACCGTAGTTGACCCAGTCTCCGTCACGCAGTCCGCTCCCCAGCGTGCTGTCGACGGGTGGGGCGTGGATGGCCTCAAAGCGAGGCCGGGGCACCACCACGTCCGTGTGATAAGCCGAGTCGGATGACACGACGAGGGACACCATGCTCCCAGGAGGATGAAGGGACTGGAGGCGGTATGCGCCGCCGGGAAGCTGAAGATGAGCGACGCCAGTGTTCGCATCGCTGACGACATCCAGAGGTGTGTCCCACGCTTCACTCTCGATTCGGAACCAGGCACGCCCGAGAGCTTCGTGCTCTATCTCTGAGACGGTTTGCACCGTGATGTCATTCACCGGCTCGGGCGTCAAGACCACATCGCCTCGTAAGTCGGTCAACCCGTCCGGCGAGAGATTCCCCGGTGCTTTATGGTATCGCTGCCCCCAGACGACGCGTCGTGTCGATCCGTCGTCGTCGACATCGAGCACGACGACATTCATCCCGATCACTCGGTTGTGCAGATCGCCATCACCGAGCACGGACAAGTCGATCTCCCACTCATAGATGTGCTGACCGTCCCCCCGTCGCCACTCGACATCAGCATCTCCAAAGGGTTGACTCGCGCCTGAAGGCGTGAGGATGGATCGCCGATTCCCCCACACAGCATGCCGCAGGACGGTCGGCACGTCCTGAGTGCTGTGAGGAACGTCAAGATGGATTTCGCAACCATCGCTACTGAGCTGTCCACCGACGCCGTCGACGACCCTCGACCCGTCGGTCACCTCGACGCCGACGTAGAGAGACCGCCCCTGGGCATCGTAGCCGAGTCGGAAGCGTCCACTGAAGTCGGCATCGTCATAGGGCCGAAGACCGAAGGATGGGATGGCGATCTCGTGCCACGGAAGTTCGTCCGGCCAGTCACCCAGATCCCCATCCACAACGATTCCCTCTACGGGCGCAGCGGTGGTGACGGCGCCGTTGTGGGCGTAGAGGGGGACGGCGATCAGGAGAAGGACGAGGAGACGCATGCACGACGCTTTTGTAGGATGGTGGACGTCGGCAGAAGAATAGGTCAGTAGCAGGTGAGCGGAAAACAGGATGGGGCAGGGACTATTGGCTGTGCCTAGCTGCCTCTGAGTACCTCCTCACTGATTGAGTTCGTCCAGCGTGAGAGAGAAGCTGGGCACGAAATGCTCAACGAAATGCTGAACTTCAGGTAGATCGATCTGCTTGATATCTGCCTCAAGACTGTCCCGTGCCAGAGCAAACTCTGTATTGCCCCCCTTGAGTTCTTCCAGGCACTTGAGATACGCACCCAGCTTGTCTGCCGCTTTGACGAGGGCCAGGTGTGTGTCACGGTCTTCGCCAAACAGCAGGGCGCGGTAATCTTGCTGTAGATCGCCGGGCAGCATGCCATGGACGCGCTCACGAGCGGCGTCCTCGAGCCGACTGTAGGCACTGTGCAGCGCCGGATCCCGGTGTTTGATCGGACTCGGCAAATCGCCGGTGATGATCTCGCTGACTTCATGAAAGACGGCCAGGGCCATGACCCGCTCGGGATCGTGATCGCAGCCGTGATAGCGATTGCCGATGATGGCCAGGCCGTGAGCGATGATGGCTGTCTGCAGGCTGTGCTCCTGAATGTTCTCAGGTTGAGTGTTGCGCATCAGCCCCCAGCGCTGGATGAACTTCATGCGCGCCAGGAATGCGAAGAAGTGGCTCATAGTGTCTCTTTCGGGGAATCACTCAACGGGGCTATATTCACTTTCCGGTGCTTGTTGCACGACTCGTGTGGTTGTTATCCGTTTGTGGGGCTGGTGAACGAACTCCGTGACATCGTCTGGATGCGCCAGCAGTGGCGCAGTTTTCGCCGCGTCCTCATCGGCGCCATCAGTGCTGTATGGGTAATGTGCACCAGCGGCCTGCTGATCCTGCGCCCCGATGACCCAGAGGCAGAACAGTGGTTTTATGCGCGCATGGCCCTGTTGATCATGTTAGGTGCGTCCTCTTTGGTCACGGTCTGGCTCTTCGCGAGGGCCACCCGAGAGATCAGCCAATTGGGCCGCGACGCGACAGATCTGCGTCTCGCCCAGATCCGTAAGGATCGGGAAGAAAAGCGTCAGCAGCGACCGCGTCGACCACCCTCCTCCTGAACCGAGGATGTCGGCTCCTGAGACCCGATGCATCTGCGTCTTTCATTGGCACATCTACGGGCTGCCCGTTATCTTTTTCGTTCTCGCGCAAACCACCGTTTTTTCAAGTAGATAGAGTCTCTCAGGGCGGCGCATGCGCGTCGTTCCATGCACGCCTATGACCCCCTCCTCTTCGCTTGACCCCATTGCCCAGAAGACGGCACAAAGTGCGCCGGTCCTGGCCGTATTGCAGCAACTGCAATCCGGGGCGACCCAGGTATTGCTGCACGGCCTGCCTTCAGCGTTGGGGGCTTTTGCGCTTACTGCTATCTATCGCCAGTTGCAACGGCCCATCGTTCTGATCGCTGCGGATGAAGATCGTGCGGAGAGTTGGCGCGATGATCTGATGTCGATCGCCGGCGAGGAGGCTGTGCACTATTTCCCCCGCTGGGACATTGGTCTCTACGACACGCGCTCGCCTGATGCGGAGATCTCGGGTCTTCGCATCGAAGCCGTTTCGGCGCTGACCACCGGTGCCCCGTGTTTCATTGTCGCCCCTGCTGCGGCCCTGCTGACTCCTGTGATCCCGCCACATGCGCTCGAGCTGACGACGCTGAATCTGCGCGTCGGTCAGGAATACGCGCTCGACGAAATCACGAGCCACCTCACGGATGCCGGTTTCGAGTCCGTCGCCACGGTGGATGGAGTCGGTCAGTTCAGCTCTCGTGGTGGCATTCTCGACGTCTACCCTGTCGGCAGTGGTCAGCCGCTGCGATTCGAGTTCTTTGGTGATGAGATCGAATCGATTCGACGCTTCGACATCACGAGCCAACGCTCGGTCGGCACTTGCGAAGAGGCGAAGATTCCCCCGGCGCGCGAGCTGGTACTCAATCGTCCGTTCTACGATGACTACGTGCCGAACCTCGACGCAGCAGAGAAAGAATCTGGCGTAGATCTGTCCGCCCTGAAGGACCAGCTGGAAACCGGCTCCACCAGTCTCGACGGGATCGAGACGGTGATGGCCCTGCTCTACGGGCGCGACGAAGGCTTGTTCGAATACTTCAGCGACAAGACACTGCTCTATGTGGAAGAAGCCGACGACTGGGAGGCCGACGTAGAGAAGGTCTTCGCTCCCTCCCATCGTGAGGTCGAACGACACGCCGATAAGGGCACACACTTGCCGTTGGAAATGTTGACCCGTGACATCCCCTGGCTGCATGGACGCATCGATGGTGTGACCCGTCTGCAACCGGCACCCGTGGGTCAACTCGATAGTGCCGTGCGTTTCGGCGCAACGCTGCCGCGTATCGCTGAAGGTGACCTGGATGTGCTGAAGGCCGAGATCATCCGGCTGTCGCGTGAGGAATATGAGGTCGTCATCCTCTCGGAGACACAAGGTCAGTCGACACGCCTGCAGGAGATTTTCTCTGAATGGTCCGATAATCTGGTTTTCGGCCTGGGCACATTGAGTCGCGGCTTCGTGTTTCCTGAGGTACGGGTCGCCATCCTCAATGATCACGAGATCTTCTCCAGACAGCGCAGTCACTATCGCTATCGACGCTTCACAGCAGCCAAGCCGATCTCCACCTTCGATGCCATGCAACGTGGAGACTTCGTCGTCCACGTTGATCACGGCATTGGACGCTATCTGGGGTTGCGTCGTCTGACGATTTCCGGACTCGACCATGATTGCCTGGAGGTGGCATACCAGGGGCGCGACAAGCTGTTCATCCCGGTGGAACAACTCGACCGACTGCGCCGCTATGGCAGCGCCGAAGGCGATGTGCCACTGCTGAGCAAGCTGGGCTCCAGCGCCTGGGAGAAGCTCAAAGAGCGCACAAAGGAAGAGATCTTCCAGATGGCGAGTGAGCTGATCGAGCTCTACGCCCAACGCAAGTCTCTCCCTGGCTTCAAATACAGCGGCGACTCGGCGGAGATGCGTGCATTGGAGGCTTCCTTCCCTTTTCAGGAGACGCCAGACCAACAGCGCACGGTCGATGAAGTAAAGAAGGACATGGAGCAGCCCAACCCGATGGACCGACTCGTCTGTGGTGACGTTGGGTATGGCAAGACGGAAGTTGCCGTACGCGCCGCCTTCAAGGCCGTCTGTGATCAGAAACAGGTCGCCGTGCTGGTGCCCACGACGATCCTCGCGCAGCAGCATTACCAGACATTTTCCGAGCGCATGGAGCCCTTCCCGGTGCGGGTGGAGGTGATGTCACGCTTCGGCACCGCCAAGGATCTCAAACGCATCGCCGAAGATGTGAAGGCGGGCAAGGTCGATGTCTTGATCGGCACGCACCGGATTCTGAGCAAGGACGTGCAGTTTCGTGATCTGGGGCTTTTGGTGGTCGACGAAGAGCAACGCTTTGGTGTGAAGCACAAGGAGCGTCTCAAGCAGATGAAGCGGCAGGTGGACGTGGTGACGCTGACGGCGACACCCATCCCGCGCACGATGCATATGTCGTTGATGGGTGCAAGGGACATGTCCATCATCAACACACCGCCGCAGGATCGGCTGCCGATTCACACGGAAATCCTCGACTTTGACGAAGGTCGGATCGTCGAGGCGATTCAACGGGAAATCAGCCGCGGTGGCCAGGTCTATTTTGTACATAACCGGGTTCGATCCATCTACAGCCTGATCACCTATCTACAGGAATTGTTACCAGGCGCCCGTTTCGCCGTCGCCCACGGACAGATGCCGGCACGACAGCTCGAGGGTATCATGTATGACTTTCTCGAACGCAAATTCGACTGCCTCGTGAGCACGATGATCATTGAATCGGGGATCGACATTCCGTCGGTGAACACGATTCTGGTGAATCGTGCCGACATGCTGGGCCTGGCGCAGTTGTATCAGATTCGTGGTCGGGTGGGACGCTCGAAGGAACGAGCCTATGCATACTTGATGGTACCAAAGGGCAAGAGGCTGACGCGCAAGTCACGACTACGACTGCGAGCAGTCGAAGAATTCGCCGAGCTTGGCTCCGGATTCAATATTGCCATGCGGGACATGGAGATTCGCGGTGCAGGCAATCTGCTCGGTGCGCAGCAGCACGGCTTCATCACCGCCGTCGGCTTCGACCTGTATACACGCCTGCTGGATGAGGCGGTGCGGGAACTAAAAGGCGAGCACATTGAGCAGCAGGTGGAGCCGGAGATCAAAATCGCTGTCACCGCCTACCTGCCGGACGATTACATTCCAGACGCTGACCTGAAGATGTCCTTGTATCAACGCCTGGCAGGTGGCGCACGAATCGTAGATCTGCTGTTGATCAAGGAAGAGATGGAGGATCGCTTTGGCCGTATGCCCTGGCAGGCCAAAGCCTTGTTCCACATTATGGAAATCAAGGTGATGGCGCGGCAGTTGGGTGTCGCCGCCATTCATCTGGAAAAGACTCGATTCCGCATGGCGTTCCCTGATGATATGCAGATGACACCTGGGGACATTCAACGTTTTGTGGAGAAGACATCGACGCAGTTGAATTTCAATGTCGGTGATCGCCTGGAGATTGAGACCTCCGTACGCGCCACAGACGAGATCGAACGCCTGGAGAAGGCCCGTGACCTGCTCGAAGAACTGCTCTAGACACCTAGGTTGGATCGCGCTGACGACACTCGTCCTGGCTGCTTGTGAGTCGTCAGACGAGACCGATCCGGTGGTGGCACGCGTGGACGACGCAAAACTGACCGTGGCGGTCCTGACCGATCAGATCCCCGGCACGGACGTGACGAGCGAGGAACGGCGTCTGTACGTGGACAAGTGGCTGCAGCAGGAACTGCTGTATCAGGAGGCACTCGAACAGGATTTCGCCAGCAAGGCGCGGGTACAGCGGTTGATCGACCAGGCGACACGAGACCTGATTGTGGCCGCTTATATCGACGAGACCTTTGAAGACACGCAGATCGAGATCACCGACGAGGACGTGGAGCAACGCTACCACCTGCATTCAGAGCGTTATCTGCGCCATGATGCCGAAATTCACGCCCAGCACATTCTTGTCGGTTCACGGCGCGACGCCAGCTCTTTGCGTCAGGCCTTGCTTCGTGGCGAGAGTTTTGAAGACAAGGCGCGCGATCTGTCTCTCGACTTAGAGACGCATACGGAAGGCGGCGACCTGGGCTTTTTTGCCGCCAGTGAGTACCCTGAACTCTGGGAAGCTTGTGCAAATCTCACGAAGGGCCAGATCTCGCAGCCCGTATCTTCGGAACGGGGATACCACATCGTGCGTCTGTTGGAGCGCAAGGAACCGGGCACCGTTCAGGAACTGGCTGACGTCGAACAGCGCGTGCGCATTGAGTTGATCCGCGAAAGACATGTGCAACGCCTCGATGATCTGATCACCCGGCTGAAGGACGACCACTCCTGGCACATCGACGAAACTCTCTTTGAGTAAACGTGAACAACGAGCAAATGTGAACAAACTGACACCGAAAAATCTGGCTGCTGTCGCGGGCGTTGTCTTTGCCCTGTTTCTGACGATCCCCACCGCGTGTGACGCGAAACCCGAACTACTCGACCGAATCGTCGCTGTCGTCGACGATGAGGTCATCCTGTGGTCAGAGCTGACCCTGCGCACACAGATGGATCTGCAGCAGCAACAGCGCAATCCGGCTTATCTGAACCAGATCCAGCTGCAGGGAGAAATGCAGCGCATTCTGGATGACATGGTAGACGAACGCGTCGTCGTACTGAAGGCACTGGAAGACAGCATCGAGATCGACAACCAGCAGGTTGAAGACATGCTCGCTGCTGAGTGGAGCCGCGTTCGCGACCAGGTTTCGAAGTTGGAATTCGCCACGATGCTGGAGAAGTCCGGCATGAGCGAGCGGCAGTTGCGCGCGACCTACCGCAAGCAGATCCGCGATCGCATGCTCTACGACCAGATGGTGCAGAAGGTCGCTTACTCGCATTTCATCACACGCCGCGATGTAGATGAGTTTCGCGCCCGCTACACCGACTCCCTGCCAAGCAGATTCTCTGTCAGTCAGATTAATGTCCGCGTGACACCTGACGAAAGTGTGCGCGAAGCCGCACTGCAGCAGATGACGCAGGTTCAGAGTCTGCTGACACAAGGCGAGTCCTTTGCGGATCTGGCGATCGCCCATTCGCAGGACCCCGGCTCGGCCGGCTCGGGAGGTGATCTGGGCTGCTTCAGTTCGGGCACAATGATCCCCGAATTTGAACGGGCTGCTGCCGAACTTCGGCCAGGCCAGGTGTCAGAGCCTGTGCTGACAGGTTTTGGGTATCACCTGATTCAGCTCCACGAGAAACGTGAAGAAGAGCTGTGTGCCAGCCATATCCTGCTGCAACTGAAAGCAACCGGCGATGATCGCGAACGAGCCCTCTCCGTTCTGCGCGATCTGCGCCAGAGAGCGATGGACGGTGATGATTTCGCTCAGCTGGCTCGCGACCACTCCGAAGACCCAGGTTCAGCACGTCAAGGTGGCTTGTGGCAGGTCCTCGAACGCGAACATCTACCGCCCATCGTCCAACCTTACATTCGCCATCTCGGTCTGGGTGATGTGAGCGAGCCCTTCGTGTTGGAAACAGGGGGCCACATTCTCAAGATCAACGACGATTATTCCACCTTGGAGTCGCTCGTGCGCGAAGAGATGGTCGATGTGCGCATGGAAGAGGTCATCGGCGAGTACCGGACATTGATTCATGTCGAGGTACGACTCGAGGAAGAATGGTTGTGGGATCCCCTGACGGCGCAGAATGCATCACCCGTCGAGGGCAGCTGAGGCATTTGTTGGATGGTCCGTATTGACGCATTTCTGAAGAATGTCGGCCTCTACAAATCTCGCTCACAGGCCAAGATCTGTTGCGATGAGGGTCGTGCCCATATTGGCGGACAACGTGCGCGACCGTCGCAGGAGGTGCGTGTCGGCGACCAGCTTCGCGTCGAGACGAGCTCGCAGATTTTTGAAATTGAGGTTCTCCAGGTCCCCAGTCGCCCAGTTGCCCGGGCACGACGTGTTGAGTGTTATCGGGTCGTGTCACGCGAGGCTGTGGCTGAAGAGATTCTCAGCTTTGACGATGATGCCTAGGCTGCAGTCTGAGATGGGCCCGCATGGGGTCTGAAACCGACGACGCTGGATCTCGCGTTGAACCCTACGAGTCTCTGGCGCCGATCTACGATCACGTCATGCGCCATGTCGACTATGGCCACTGGGTTCGTTATATCGACGAGTTGCTGCGCGATACGGGCGATGCACCTCGTCAGTTGATCGAATTGGCCTGCGGCACGGGCAATGCCACTTTCGCCCTGGCTGATCTTTCCTACGACATTCGCGGCTACGACGGTTGCGAGGCGATGGTACGCGTTGCCGCCCACAAGGCAGCGGCAGATGGTCGTGGTATCGCCTTTGACACACGTGATCTACGCGATCTTCACGACGTGGCTCCTGCGCAAGCCGTCGTCTGCCTCTATGACAGCATGAACTACATGCTGGAAACGGCCGACATCGATCAGGCGCTGAAGCAGATTCATGGGGTGCTGATCTGCGGCGGAACCTTTATCTTCGATGTCTGCACTGAGCAGAATTCGTTGCTGCATTTCGATGGAATTGTCGACGACGAAGAGGGACCCGGATTCCGCTACACGCGGCGCAGCGATTACGATCGCAGCGAACGCTTGCAGGTCAACGATTTCGATATCGAGTTCGATGACGGTCGCCGTCATCAGGAGACCCATGTTCAACACATTTACCCGATTGACGAGCTACGTGATCGCATCGAGGCGAGCCCCATGCGATTGCGCTCGGCCTTCGATGGCTTCACCAAACGCAAAGGCTCGGAACGTTCCGACCGCGTGCACTTCGTGCTGCAGCGGGATGACTGAGGCATTGCAATGAGGCTACGTCCAACACAATTGGACGTCACTGACCTCGACGAGGCCGCTGCCTTTCTGCGCGATTGTGAGGAGGTGATGCTGACTTCTCACGTCAACAGTGATGGCGATGGAATCGGTGGATGTCTGGCGCTCGCGGGTCTGTTACGGAAATTGGGCAAGTCTCCCAGTATCGTACTACAGGATGTGCCTGCCCATGCCTACGCTTTCCTCGCAGATTTCGATGACATCATCCAGGCAACCACGCCAGCGGCGCGCACCTTTGATCGGGTCATCGTCCTCGACTGCCCGCAGATTGAACGCATTGGCACAGCGACTGAATCTGTTGCGGAGGATGCCGCCGTCCTGAATCTCGATCACCATGTGGACAACCAGCGCTTTGGTGATGTGAACGTCGCCAGTGACGAGGTCTGTTCGACCTGCGAGCTTGTCTACCACATCGCCGCCCACATGGAACTGGAGATTGAGGCCGATACGGCAGAGCAGCTGTATGCGGGGATCATCTTTGACACGGGCAACTTCCGCTATTCCCTGACGACGCCGATCTCCATGGAGGTCGCCGCCGAATTGGTACGATGCGGCGCGCGGCTCGATCATATAGCGGATAGACTCTACAACAACTCCACCCTCGGCTCAGTAAAGCTGGTAGGTCGCGCGATCGAGTCGTTGCAGCTGTATTGCGATGCTCGCTTTGCCATCCTTCATCTGACGAATCAAGACATGCAATTGGGTGATCCGGAAGCGGCCGTGAACTATGGCCTCATGGTCGGAGGTGTTGAGGTGACGGCCCTGTTGAAGGAAGAACAACCAGGAAAATTTCGCATCAGCCTGCGCTCGCGTGAGACGGTAGACGTCAGCGCCCTGGCGCACGGATTCGGCGGCGGTGGTCACGCCCGTGCCGCAGGTTGCCGACTGGAAGGGACAGCAGAGGAAGTGAGACACCTACTACAAGAAGCCGTGGGCAAGGCACTGCCATGAGCGACGCTCAACATCTGGTCACCCTGAAGGACTGGAGTGCCGAAGACATCCGGCAGGTCGTTGACGCCGGGATCGCTGTGAAGAGAGATCCTGCAAAATACTCGACCGCCTTGGCTGGAAAGTCTGCTGCCCTGCTGTTTCAGAAGACCTCAACACGTACTCGTTGTTCTGCTGAAGTGGGGATGTTCCAACTCGGCGGCCAGGGGGTGAATCTGGATTGGCGGGCGACGAATTTCGGCCTTGCAGATCTTGCCGATGAGATGCGGGTCCTGTCGACGTACTTCGATTTTCTCCTCGTGCGCCTCTTGGAATTTGAGGATGTGCGCACGACGGCCGAGGCTGTGGATGTGCCGACGATGAATGGCTGCTGCAACCGCTATCATCCACTGCAGGCACTGTGCGACCTACAGACGATTCAGGAAAAATTTGGTCACCTTGAAGGTGTGCGGCTGACCTACACCGGTATTCACAACAACGTCACCAATTCGCTCATCATCGCCGCGCTCCGCATGGGGATGCAGATCAATGTGGTCGCACCAGAGATGAATGAAGCGGCACGCGACCCTGAACTGATGCAGATTGCCGCCGCGTCTGACAACTATCGAACCTTCGACAACTTGCGTGAGGCGGTCCTGGAAAGTGACGTCGTCTACACGGACACCTGGCTCGACATGGAATTTTTCAACGACGAACGTTTTGAGCCGGAGAAGGAACGCCGGATCCGGCTTTTCGGACCCTATCAGTTGAATCGGCAGGTGCTGGAAGGCAGTGAGGCGTTGGTCATGCACTGCTTGCCCGCGCACCGCGGCTACGAAATCGAGAGCGAGCTCGTCGATGATCCTCGGTCCGTCGTCTTCGAGCAGGCGGAGAATCGTCTGCACTCGCAGAAGGCCGTCCTGCTCAAGCTTGCGGGCCAGTTGTCATGAGAGCGCTCCCCATCGTCGTCTTGCTCTGTTTGAGCCTGGGCGTCGCCAGGGGGCAGTCAGGTGAGGCATCTGTCGCCGAGGGTGCCGAGACGACCGCAGCTGACGAGGATTCCGTCGCCATCGAGGTGATGCCCGGCAGCAAATACGGCATTCAGTTTATCCGCTATCCCGCGTCCGATTCGGTGACGCAGATGATCGTCAACCAAGCCGTCTACGTCGCCAACTTTGGCGATCGCGATGGCGTGAAACCCGGCTCGATCTTCCAGGTGTATGGCGGCGGAGATATAGTTGGATTGGTGCGGGTGGAACAGACATTTCGCGACTCCGCCTTCCTGCGCATGGTCACCCTGGAACGCAAGGTCGATCTCAAGTCCGACGTCGTGATCAAGCGTGGCTATCGCCTGTATCCAAAATATGTGCTACTGGAAACGGTGAATTTTGGTTCCGGCAAACCGGATTTTACCCCCGAAATGCACGAACGCATGCGTTTCGCTGCCCGTTTCATTCTCAGCTTTCCGGATTATCCCGTCGTGCTCGAGGGACACACGGACAACACGGGCGAAAAAGCCAAGAACGTCCAGCTCGCCATCCGCCGCGCATCCTCGATTGAGGACTATCTCAACGACATCCAGCTGGTTCCCCGCAGTCAGATGTTCCCCGTCGGCTACGCCGACGAACGACCACTGGCAAGTAACAGCAAAGAAACGGGGCGTTTCGCCAACCGACGAGTCGATATCGTCCTCGTCGACGAGCTGCCCCCCGAGGCTGTTCCTAGCAGTCGGCAGGCGCCGACAGTGGACTTGGGAGCAACTCCTTAGCCGCCGGCAGCGACCCAACGACCGCTGCGCCCGCCGTCCTTCTCCAACAGCTTCAATTCGCCGATGACCATACCGCGATCCATGGCTTTGCACATGTCATAGATCGTGAGTAGAGCGACACTCGCTGCGGTGAGTGCCTCCATTTCGACACCCGTTCGATCAGCCAGCCGCACCTGCGCCTCCACACACACACGATCCGGCAGGACCGTCAGGTCCACCTCGATGGACGTCGGGTTGAGTGGATGACACAGTGGAATGAGTTCGGCCGTGCGTTTGGCAGCCTGAATCCCGGCGATTCGGGCCGTGGTCAGCACATTGCCCTTGGCGATCTGATCAGAACTGATCGCCGCCGCCGTCGACCGTTGCATGCGGATCTCACCACCTACTCGCGCGACACGCTCCGTGACCTGCTTGTCCGAGACGTCGACCATGCGGGCCTGGCCCGTGTCGTCGAGATGGGTCAGTCCCTCTGCCATGAAAGCCTCAGCCCTGGCCCCAGGGAGTAATCGCTTCCTTCAGTTGGGCATATCCCTCAAGGAATCCAGGACGCTCACCGGCATAGATCTTGTCGAATGTGGCCAGTGCCCCATCCAACCACGTCGCCAGTTCCTGATTGCCAGGATTTGCATCCAGATAGGCGTCGCGAATCAACACAAAGTGAATCCGTGGATCGTAGGGTCGCTTCGTACCACCCATGGACTCGTCCCCATCGAGCAGACGCAGCAACATCGCGTCTGCCGAGCCGAGAGTCTGCTCATGGATCGGTGGGCCATCCATGCGATACATGACGGATGTCATATCGCGACCATTGCCTGTGGTGTAACCCATCTCGCCCCACAGATCACTCATCTTGGCATCGGCACCCACCTTGTCGAGCACGAGTTGACCGAAATGCCGCAGCGGATCAGAGACATCGGCGAGCAAGTCGGTGAGTCGGTCCCCATCCAGATCTGTCGCCAGGACGATGGCGTCTTGCTTGTCGATCAGATCCCACAGCAGCAGACCATAATTTGTGTCCGCAATGTGCTGCTCGACGCGACCACTCCAGTTCTCCATGCCCGCCTTGAAGTCGTCGGGCAACAACGCGATGATGCGATCTACCCGCTCACGATGCTCGACATAGCCGTCGACGGCATACTTACGACCTACCTCGAATTTCGTGTCCTGTAGCAACCATGACAGCAGGCCCGCATTGATCCCGTCTTCCATGGCCTGAGTCGGCTTGAAGGCGACGCGGCCCAGCTTGCCCGTTTCGTGCACCATCTGCAGGAAACGGCGGTTGGCGTAGGCCATCTGCACGCCGGGAGTGTTCATCTCCGAATGGATGATCCCCGTCTCGGCACTCACATCGAAGACCGCTTTGTCCTGCGAGTACGGCAGGCAGGGCATGCAGCGGACGGCTGTAATCGTGCCATAGGGTCGCACATTGCAATAGACACCCGCCTGCGTGCGCAGGGGAGCGTTCCCCGATTTGCCTTGGACGACGACCTTGCCACCCTGACCGTCGTTGACGTAGGCGTCACCCGCCGTCGACCACTTGATCGAGGTGCAGGGCATGTTGCCAAACCAGGCCAGGGGTTCCAGATCCAGATCATGTCGGTACTGCGCCCACATAGGCACGCCGTAGAAAGGCAGACCGAGAATGTCGACTGCCGCCACGGTACCGATCAGCGCGTAGGCATCGGTCAGTGAATGAGCGACAGGCTGAATGGAACCGTCGTGGTTGCCCCCCTGCCAGATCACCGCATCGGGATATCCTGTCGGGCGTAGGTCCGAGGGCTGAAACAAGCCCTCGAGGAGGCCTTGCAGATCTCCCCCGTCGGCCTCGGTGCGGGCAATGTTCATCAGGTCCAGCATGGCAGTCTGCGTCTCCTGGATACAAGCGGAATTTGGGTCTGATTTTGGCTCAAGAACCTAACGGCGCCTGAGAATGCCGGCAAACCCGAGCAACGGATCCTCGTTGACGACGGATTGGCAGATACGCCCCTCGATTCCCTCTGCTGGAAGCCGTTAAAATCATCGTTTCGAATCTTGCATTTTCCAGGAACCATCGGTATGTTACAAGCTTCGGTTAAGAAATTTCAGCACTCTGCAGGCGAGAGTGCTTATTCAAGAATGCAATTTAGCTAACTTACGTTTCTTCAACCACTTGCAGTACATTTCCCCCACCAATTAGGAGATATAGCGCATGGCTGCGAAGCAGCTCGAGTTTGACATTGCCGCCCGGGATGCCCTGGCCGAAGGTGTCAACCGTCTCGCTGATGCCGTCAAGGTGACACTCGGTCCGAAGGGCCGCAACGTCGTCCTCGACAAGAAGTTCGGTTCGCCCACAGTGACCAAGGACGGTGTAACGGTCGCCAAGGAGATCGAACTGAAGGACCCTTTCCAGAACATGGGCGCCCAAATGGTGCGCGAGGTCGCTTCCAAGACGTCAGATGTCGCTGGTGACGGAACCACCACCGCGACCGTATTCGCCCAGGCCATTTTCCGCGAGGGCCTTAAGAACGTGACATCGGGTGCCAATCCGATGGATCTCAAGCGTGGAATTGACAACGCTGTGGCAGCAGTGATCGGTCACATCAAGAAGGTCGCCAAGAACGTCAAGAGCCACGAAGAGATCGCCCAGGTCGCGCGCACATCGGCGAACAACGACACCGAGATCGGCGATCTGATCGCTGACGCCATGGACAAGGTCGGCAAGGACGGTGTCATCACCGTCGAAGAAGCGAAGTCGATGGATACTGCACTCGACGTTGTCGAAGGCATGCAGTTCGACCGTGGTTATCTGTCGCCTTACTTCGTCACCGACCAGGAGACGATGGAAGCGATTCTCGAGGACGCGTATATCCTCATCTACGACAAGAAGATCTCCAACATGCGGGACCTGGTTCCCGTCCTGGAGAAGGTTGCCCAACTCGGCAAGCCGCTGCTGATCATCGCTGAGGACATCGAGGGTGAGGCACTGGCGACACTCGTCGTCAACAAGCTGCGTGGCACACTCCGTGTCGCCGCCGTAAAGGCGCCTGGCTTCGGCGATCGCCGCACAGCCATGCTTGAGGACATCGCCGTGCTGACCGGTGGTCGCGTGATCTCCGAAGATGCCGGTCTCAAGCTTGAGGGCACGACGCTCGACGATCTTGGCCAGGCCAAGCGCGTCAGCATCGACAAAGACAACACGACCGTCGTCGAGGGCAGCGGTAAGGCCGCCGACATCAAGGGCCGCGTCGCTCAGATCCGTGCACAGATCGAAGAGACCACGTCCGACTACGATGGTGAGAAGTTGCAGGAGCGTCTGGCCAAATTGGCTGGTGGTGTCGCCGTCATCAACGTCGGTGCTGCCACTGAGACGGAGATGAAAGAGAAGAAGGCACGCGTCGAGGATGCTCTCCACGCTGCTCGCGCTGCTGTCGAGGAAGGTGTTGTTCCTGGCGGTGGTGTCACCTTTATCCGTGCCATCGACGTCGTCGACGCGATCAAGGCTGAAGGTGATGAGGCAACAGGTGTTGCCATCATCCGTCGCTCTCTTGAAGAGCCCCTGCGTCAGATCTCCGCCAACGCCGGCCTCGAAGGGGCCATCGTTGTGCAGCGGGTTGCTGCTGCCAAGGGTGCCAATGGTTACAACGCCCGCACCGATGTCTACGAAGATCTGGTCAAGGCCGGCATCACCGATCCCGCGAAGGTTTCGCGTACGGCGATCGAGAATGGCGCCAGCATTGCCAGCCTGCTGCTGACGACGGAAGCACTCGTCGCCGAGATCCCCGAAGACAAGCCAGCAGCACCTGCCGGCCCTCCGGGTGGCGACATGTACTAAGATCCGACGCTGGCCGAGTTTGGCCACGCAGGATCTGTTCAGAGAGTTTAGCATTGAAAAAAGGGGCGTCCGCCACAGCGGATGCCCCTTTTTTTGTTCGATTTTCTGTACTCAGGATTGCGGATCGTAAGCCAACGGCCTCAGGCAGCTGAGCCAGATTCTTCTTCCGCTGGCGGGTCAGCAGGTGCGTCGGTCACATCCAGTCGGGCTCCTTCTTCGATCACCAGCTTCGGTGTCTTCACGGAACCACGAAAAGCAGCCGTCGAGGTAAAGTGAATCTCCCGCGACGCTTGCAGATGGCCACTGACACGTCCCCGCACGATGGCCTCGCCGACCTCCAGTTGCTCAGCCTCCACCAGACCTTCTTCCCCTACTTCCAGTCGCTCCGGCGTGCGCAGCGTACCGCGGAAAGAGCCCTCGACATGCACGGTGTTGCCCACCTCGAGCGTGCCGACCATGGAACTGCCCTGGCCGATGACGGTCGCCGATTCAGACCGTGTCGTTTCTTCGCGGTTCATAACCACAGTTCGCCTATCTGAGGACGTCGTGTCAGTCCGTCTTCGATGAGAGCAAAGCGCACGCCGAGCCACGGATGGCTCAGGCCGAGGGGCTGGCCCTTCTGTACGTACTGACCATCCTCGGTCGTTGTCGTAGACAGGCCGGTGTATTCGGTGAGAAGACCATTGCCGTGATCGATTCGCAGATGATGATCTCCGTCAGGCGCCAGTTCCCAGTTCACAATCCGACCGGCGGCGCTGGCGCGTACCAGACTACCTGAGGGCGGTCGATAGAGCAGAACATTGCCCTCGTATTTCACGGACGTCGCACGCACCGGGGTCAGCGTCGGGACAGTGCGAAGCCGTCCATAACGCAGACGATCAACGACACTGACCAGCTGTTCACCGACACGGCTTGTTCGGGCCAGCGGTCCACTGTCACTCAGACCGACGGCCTCCGCCGTGATCCGGCGAAGTTGTGCATTGCTCGCTTGCAGTTGATTGAGAACGACTTCCAGTTGGTCAACGCGCTGCACCTCCTCTACGAGGATGTCTTTGTCGCGCTGCAAACGCTCGACGCGTTTGGCATACTCCTGAGACTGGATCATGGATCGCAGTCCAAGACCCAGCCCGATGAGGATGAGGGTCGCAATCAGGACCGCAACCCAGACCAAAAGGCGAGGGATCTTGTATTCGTAGGTGCGGCCCCCCTCCTCTGGAATGATGAGGAGGGTCAGCCGACGGCCGGGGACCATATTCACCCGACTTCAGGCGAACAGATCTAAGAGGGTGCCGACCATGTCATCGGAGGTGCGCACCGCATTCGCATTGGCTTCCGCATGGCGAATCGAGGTGATCAGATCGACAGAGGTGTTCACGGGTGAACCTCGCCCAGACGCCGTATTGGACGCAGCGCCTTCGAGACGGGCTTCGGCCTGTTGTAGGCCACCGGCGGCAATGTGAAGGGCGTCGATCATCTTCTTCTACTGTTTATATCGGCAGGAGGCACAAAAAGGTACTGCACCCTCTCAACGGGTCAAATAGCGTGTCAAGTTCCGCGCCACCGAGGCGTCGGCTGGGTGAAGGCTCACTCGCCCACGATACAGACTCTACCCGAAGGCCTGCTGCCGATGCGCGAGGAAGAAGGCCGCCTCACGCCGCACGGCGGTGAGGAAATCATCGTCCGTCTCGAATTCGCAGTGGATAGAGGCGGGGCCATCGAAGTCGAGGGCTTTGAGTTCCTCGAAGACACTCGTCCAATCGACCATACCCAGACCTGCTTCGACGACATCGCGCGACTTGAGGCCGTGATTCGCCTTTTCACCACGATGCAGATGGAAGTCCTTCAGCGAAACACACGTCAGATAGTCGGCGGCGATCTTCGTCGCCACGACAAATTCCTCCCCTTCGCCCACCAGGTGTCCCGTATCCAGATAGGCGCCGACGCGCGACGCATCAAGACCACGCAGCAGATGCATGAGCATGCCCGCATTCAGCCCCATGCAGCGGTTGGAATGGGTGTGATAGACAACCTGCACACCGTGCTTGGCCGCCAACTCTCCCCAGCCTTCCAGGTGACGACGCGTCGCCTCGACCTGATTCCAGTAGGAGCTATTGAGATCGATCTTGTAGTAGCCGAGTTTCACTCGCGGCGCACCGGCGTCGGCCATGGCAGCCAGCAAGGTGTCCGCCGCCTCCACACCGGGGTCGACGAGGTCGGTGTTGGCCGTCAATAGGGGGATATCGAGACCACGATCGCGGAACAGTTGCGCTGCGGCGGGTAGAGCCGTCGTCACATTGTCGGGATTCACCGGGTGCCCGGGTCGCACGGCCAGATCATATCCATCGATACCCAGCTCTTGTGCCAGGTCGGCCAATTCCTCGACACTCTTATCGCTCAGCATCTTTGAGAACACGATCAGTTTCATGGGTGGTCTTTCTCTCTCGTTAACGAAGCAGGAGTTACATCGTGATACGGTTGTTGTGTGTAGGACTGGGTGGCATGGGCCACCACGACTGGAATGCAGCCGTCGATTGTGGCGGCTTCGAAGCCGTCGGCGGCGTGGATATCTCTGCAGAGGCGCGTGCGACCTTCACCGAAAAAACCGGCGCACCAACCTTCACCGACTGGACTGACGCCATCGCCCACGTCGAGGCAGATGCGGCACTGATCTCCACGCCTGACAGGTTCCATGCGCCTTTGGCCTTGAACGCCTTCGACGCCGGTCTCGATGTCATTTGCGAAAAGCCGATGGCGGAGAATTTCGCTGATGCGCGCCGCATGCACCACGCTGCGCTTGAGCATGGCAAGATGCTGATGATTCATCACCAGTTGCGCTGGCACCCCACCTGGTTCGAAGCACGTCGACAAGTTTCGGCGGGGGCCATCGGTACCGTTCGGCGCGTTGATTTTCACTTTTCCGTGCACTCTGATGTCTGCCTGCGAGGTTATCGAAGTGAGCTGCCTCACCTCGTCTTTCAAGACCTCAGTATCCATCACTTTGACCTCATCCGCTACCTCGTGGGCAGTCCGTGTGTCTCCGTCTACGCCCGTGACTGGGTCGGCGACGAACCAGGACTTACCATCAAAGCCGCAACGGACGCCGTCGCGATTCTCGAGTTCGCTGGTCCAGTCACCGCTTCGTACACAGCCACCGTGCGCGAGCTGATCGATCCTGTTGGTTACACCTGTCAGGCACGTGTCCATGGCACGGAGGGCGAGATCCTCGTCGGCAGTGATCAGGTCACTGTGCAGACACGCGCTGCTCACGCAGCCGGCACAGAGGCCGTCGTCATCGCGCCCGATGCACCCGAAGTCAGCACATGGGCCGCCTTTGCCCAGGCGATCGAGAGCCGCGAACCGACGCTGACACACAGTGCGGACAATCTGCAATCGCTGGCATTGATGTTTGCCGCCATGAAATCGTCGGAAACAGGACAGATCGTCGAACCGGAGACGCTGTAGGCAACCTCATCAGGCCAGCCAACGCTGCAGCCACTGCAACTGCGCCGCAGCCGCGACGTGGCCGTGGGCGTGCCCACCCGCAGCGCCTGTCAGGGCGAAGGCCGCAGCAGCATCCACGCCCTGCCAGAGCTGCTGCAGACCGTTCAGCGCCGCAGTGGCCAACTCTCGGTTTGGAAAGGTCTCGTCTGCCTCGGCACGCACATCGAGAAAGGGTCGTGGCGCCAGGCAGGCGACGATCTCGTCAAAGTCGATTGACAGGGGCTGCGCTCCATTGAGACAGGGCGATAGCCGCGGAAAGTTGTAACTCTGTGCCCAGTTGTGCGCCCGGGCTCCACCGATACCTCGCAGGGGACCCCAGCCACACACGGATACAATCGCACGAATCCGCTCGTCGAGGGCGGCGCCGATGATCGCCATCTGGCCGCCCTGTGACCAGCCGCAGACACCGATGCGATTCACGTCGGCTTCATCCCGCCCCAGCAGCACGTCAACGGCTCGACTCACATCCCACGCTGACAGACCAACGCGCGTCCACGTGGGAAACCTTTGATCCAGTTCCGTGGTGTCGTGACTCTTTAGACCGGCCGCCGTACGCTCGCCACAGCAGGGGTAGTCTGGACAGAGTGTGACAAAACCGGCACGTGCCAGGTCGACACCATACGCCTCCGGATCTCCCGGCACCAGGGGCCCTGCAAGACCCGCAGGCGCGTCCTTGCCCCAGTTCGGTGTCATGAAGGAACCAGGCAGGCAGATCACCGCCGGCGCCGGGACGGCCAGCTTTTTCGGCCGTATCAACCAGGCCCACACCACATCATCCGCAGGACCCCCGTAGCGAATCTTCTCGCGCCACAGATCGCCGTCGTCGTGCCTTTCGATGAGCTCCACATCGAGAGCCATCGGTGACGCAAAGGGTGGGCGACCGATCAGATCGAGCAGCGCGGCGCGCCTGTTGTTCTGCCAGCCAGCCAGATCGTCTACCGCCTCGGCAAAGTCAGGCGTCGCACCTACAAAGGGCGTGATCGCATCAACGTCAGCCATAGCCACCCTTTACGGGCGAATCAGATCTGGTGGTCACTCCCCCGCCTCGTAGATGACGGGTGCGTAGGCGGGATCGTCGAGATGCGACACGTAGTAGCTCTCGTCCCCGCGTATCGGCACCACAGCCTCCGTGCGCAGGTGCACGGCGACGCTGCACCGAGGTCGATCGGATGTATTGGCGTCACTGCCGTGGAAGGTGAGACAGTGATGAAAGCTGACACCGCCAGCCGGCATCAGCGCCGACACCTCCTCCCAGCCCTCACCTTCCGGTATATCGATCCCGTCGCGCAGCGCCTGTTGGTCACCGCCGAAAAAGTCCCCCTGGTCGAGAAATCCCCAGCGCTGCGAGCCGCGCACGAAACGCATCGGGCCACAGTCTGCGCCGACATCACTCAGCGCCATCCAGATCGTGAACAAACCTTCAGCCTGCGACCAATAGCGCCAGTATTGCCGGTCCTGATGCCACCCCACGTGTCCGGCAGCTTCTGTTGCCGGTGGTTTGATCAGCAACTGCGTCGCCCACACCTGGATTCGGCGTGCCCCCGTCACGGCCGCCGCCAACTGCGCCACGGCAGGATCTCTGACCAATGCATGCAACGCGTGACTGGCCAGATGCGCGTCGTTGATTTTGCACAATTTCGTCGGATCGTAGCCGGGATGACCGGAGGGTGGCACACCCGTATCGAAGTGACCATCGCGTACGGCGACCATTGCCTGCTGCGCCGCACTCAACGTGGACGGGTCGACGAGTGGTTCGTTGGCAATCGCGTAGCCATCCGTCTCGAAATGCCGGCGCAGTGTGTGACGGCCAGCGTCTGTGTCCACGGCGGCGGCCGACTCTTTGGCCAACTCTGTGCCCGTATCTGTTTCGGCGTCAGGTGTCATAACCATCCTCTCAAGTCCTCGTCACGTGGCAAGCGGTTCACGCGCCAGACGGACCCGCAGTCGCTGTAGCACAAGGGCGCTGACTGTGATGGCCGCGACACTTCCCGCCAGCAGGGGAGTGTACGGATCGATCCGCAAGAAACCCCAGTTACCACGTAACGCGCTGAAACCATCCAGCAGAGAGCCAGCGAGCAAGGGACCACAACCGCCGACGAATCCGATCCAGGCGTAGTAGAGAGCCAGATATTCTGTGCGTCGATCCTCCGGCACGATGTTGACGTAGAGCATCCGTTGGTCGGTGATCCACCAGCCTGTGTACGTCGCCCCGGCGACACATGCGATGGCCAGAGCACAGAAGAAGCTCCACTCGTGCTGACGAGGCAACAACATCCACAACACGGGCAGGGCGCCCAGCAGCAGCAGCACCAAGCGCAGTGGACTCGTGCCCTTGCGGTCCGCCCACCAACCCCAAGCGTAAGAAGACAATACGCCCACCGCAGATCCTGCCACTTCCAGCAAGACAATTCGACTACTCGGCAGACCCACCTCGTCCTTCATCAGCAACGGCACGAAGGCGGCGAAGACGGCCTGCATCGTCACCATGGTCAGAGCTGAGTAGATCAGATAGAGGACGAGTTTTCGATCCGACAGTGCTTCACGCATGGCCTGCCAATGTGCTGTCTGCCGAAAGCGACCTGGCGCACCACCGGGGATCGGAAAAGCGAAGATCACACACAGAATACCCGCGCCAACACCCAAACCCAGCAACAGCAGATAGGGCGTCAGTCCCTGCGACTCATCGAGGATGCGACTGGCGATCAGCAGGGCCGTCGACGTTGCCAACAAGCCGATCACATTGTTGACGCCATACATCCTGCCGCGCACCGCCGCGGGCACGATCTCCAGTGCCCATGGATACCACCCCGTCTCGGCAGTCGCTCGCAGCACGGCAAACAGTGCCATGCAGATCAACACGTAGTAGAACGCGCCATCCGCTCCATACCGACTCAGCACCCAGGGCGTCAGTAGCAGGCAGGCCGTGACGACCTTGCGGATCCCCCAACAGGCGATGAAAACGCGTTTCACACCGAGTCGGGCAACGGTGGGTGCAATCACGAGAGCGAGCATGCCTGAGAACGGCAGAAAGGAAAGGACGATACCGATCCGGGTCTTGGGCAGCCCGAGCTCGCTGAGAAACAACACAAAGACCGGCCCGAACCAGGTCAATGCGGAGAACACGGCATTGCAGCCTGAGTGTGCGTAGTACCAAGGCAGGCGACGCACCTTTTCGGCGTCGCTCAGCGTCTTGACGGGTGGATCCGTCATCCGGTTCGCTACCAGCGTCTGTTCACGGGGCGGAGCGGGCGTACATCAGCCGAAATCAAGCGTCTGTTGGGCGCCGATAGAACTCGGCCATATTACGGATCGGCTCGTAGCCGAGGATCCTGTGTGCTCTTTCGAGGCCGAATTTCCCCTGCCCCACATGCGAATGCAGATTGAATTCCTGGTAATTGCCGGGGACTGATTCGATTTCCAGCGCCAGCTTGCACGCCTGAACCAGGTCGGGCCAGACGATGGTAAAGGGTGGGAAGTCTGCTCCAACAACCGGTGCCTCAGGTGGCGCACTGAGACCATTGAACAGATAACACACCGTTTGAATGTCATACGTGCGGGCATAGACCTGGCAGATCTCTCGACTGAGCATCTTCGTCGCCATGTAGTAGCCGGGACCCGGCTGGAAGGGCATATCATCGATATCGAAGTCGTGATCGCAGTGATTGCGCACACTCTCCGGGCCGGAATGCACCACCTTGCCAATGCCCAGTTCAACAGCCGCCTTCATTACGTGCAGCGCACCGCGGGTGTTCACATGGAAACTCAAATCCGGATCGTTGCGCACGACGGTGAAGTTCATGATCGCATCCATGCCCTGCGCCGCCTTCAACACCTGCTCGTAGTCCGTGACATCCACGTGATCTATGTCGATCCCGTCAGGATGGTCCTTCACATCCGTCAGCGTTAGGTCGTAATCATCCATCAGACCCGGCGTCAGATGCGGCCCAATCAAACCGGAGGCCCCGAGAAAGAGCACCTTCTTCTTCGCCGCCATCAGACCACCTCGCCTACAGGTCGCCGATAGAATTCAGCCATATTCGGCCGCGGCTCGAAACCAAGGATCTCACGCGCCCGCTCAAGACTGTACTTCTCGTGCCCCAGGTGCGAGTGCAGATTGAACTCCTGGTACCCACCGGGCACGGATTCAAGCTCCAGCGCCTGTCTGCAAGCTTGAATCAGATCGGCCCAGACGACACTCATCACGGGAAAATCACGCCCCGTGATCGGCTCTGTCGGCGCATCGTGCAGACCATTGAAGAGAAAGCTGACAATCTGGATCCCGTGGGCACGCGCGTAGGCACGACAGATCTCGGCGGAGAGCAGCTTCGTCGTTCCATACAAACCCGTGCTTGGTCGGCTCGGCACCTGATCCACATCGAAGTCGTGATCGTAGAGAGATCGCACGGCCTGTGGCCCGGAGTGCACGACCTTGCGGATGCCCAGCTCTGCGGCAGCTCGCATCACGTGCCACGCGCCACAAGTATTGACATGAAAACTAAGATCTGCGTCGCTGCGATTCACCGTGAAATTCATAATCGCATCCATGCCCTGCGCCGCCTTCAGCACCTGCGTGTAGTCGGTGATATCCAGATGCTCCACTTCGATGCCATCTGGATGCTCCTTCACATCCGTCAGACGCAGATCGTAGTCGTCGACCAATCCCGGTGTCAGATGCGGCCCAATCAGCCCAGACGCCCCGAGGAACAGAACTTTCATCTTCCCCACCTTATTTGCCGCCACCGCTACACCGACTTCCAGTTGGCAGCAAAGTTGTGCTGCGGCTCGAAGCCGATCCCTGCTGCGGCACTCACGAGATACTTCGGATTTGGTGGTAGCGAGCAGATGTGGTAGAGCGCCCAGCGCCGCGACCAGACAGGACTCTCCGACGTGTCGCGCTGCAGAGCCCCTGCAAAGGCCCGCGCCGCGTCACGCGGATCCAGCCACATCAGATCCGGCGCCTGCTCAGCGACCTCGTCCTCCCGCACGAGCATCCCCAGGCGCAGGGCCGTCACTGACACATGAAAGTCGCGGGCAAATTCACGACACGTAAGCTCCCCCAGATAGCGGCTCATACTCGCCATGGCTGGTGTGGGCAGGGGTTTCCACATTTCGGAGATGTACACGTCCTCTGGATACGGTGCGAACAGATCCAGACTGCTGCCATAGACAATCCGTTTGACGCCAGCTTCCACTGCCGCCTTACACAAGATGTGAGTCCCCCGTGTCGCCTCATCGAGCAACTGCTGATCCCGCGCCAGTTCATCGCTGGGCAATTGCGCCGGCGGTTCGCCCGTGTGCAACACAGCATCGATGTCGCGCACAGCCGACCACACGGCAGTGGCATCTGTGAGAGACGCCGTTACCACTTCATGACGTTCGTCGGCTTCGATCGGCTCACTGTCGAAAAGCCGCAGCTGGTGGCCCTCGCCCAATTCATCGGTGATGGCACGACCCAGAGGGCTTGCAGCACCGGTCAGCAGAATGCGCATCGGAGAAGATCCTTGGATATGGTCTGATTCACGTCGTTGTTATTCGATCCCGGCCCAGATTCGGCACAGATCCAGCCGCACAATGTCGCAGGTCGCGGCCCTCGCGCCAAGCGCCTGTCACTGATCGCCTGTCACTGATCGCCTCGGCTCGATAGGTTCTGCCCGGTGACGTCCGACGCCCCCCACAATCCCTGGCAGCGCACCCGGCGTGTATTGCGCCTCGCCATCCCTTCAGCGGGTGAGATGCTGCTGGGCATGCTCGTGGGGCTCGTGAATACCTATCTCGTCGGACACCTCGGTGCTGCGTCGCTGACTGCTGTCGGCCTCGGTGTGCAGGTTTCCATGGCGGCAATGGTGCTGTTTTCGGCCGTCGGCACGGGCGCAACCGCGGTCACGGCGCGAATGATCGGCGCCGAAGATGTGAAGGGCGCCAACCGTGTCGTCTCCCAATCCGTCCTCATCGCCTTCGGCTGTGGACTGCTCTCCAGCTTTCTCCTCGTCACCTTTGCCGAACCCGCCATGGTACTCATGGGGGCCACAGGTGAATCGCTGACGCAGGGTGTGCTCTATCTGCGCATCATCTGCATCGTCTTCCCCGTGTCATCGATGATCTTCGTCGGCGGTGCCTGCCTGCGCGGCGCCGGGGACACTCGCACACCACTGCTGGTGATGGCTGTCGTCAATGTCTTCAACATCATCGTTGCCTGGGTCCTGGTGGAAGGAATCGGCCCCTTCCCCGCCCTCGGTGTAGAGGGTGCCGCCTACGGTTCCGCCATCTCCCGTTTCCTCGGCGGACTCATCATCTTCGCTCTGTTGCTCAAGGGGCGCTCAGGTCTGCGCCTGCGCTGGCGTGGACTGGATCGCGAGACCATGTGGCGTATCCTGCGCGTCGGCCTGCCTGCCTCCCTCGACCAACTCATCTTCCGCGCCGGCTCTCTTGTGTGGATACGCATCGTCGCCTCCCTCGGCACCGTCGCCTTCGCCGCACATCAGATCGTGCTCAATGGCGAGTCGATCTCCTTCATGCCCGGATGGGGTTTTGCCGTCGCCGCCACGACCCTTGTCGGGCAGGGCCTTGGTGCCCGCGACCACCTGCGTGCTGAGAAGGATGCACTTCTCGCTTTCTACATCTCCGCCGTCTTCATGTCCCTCATGGGTGTCGTCTTCTTTCTCTTCCCGGCGCAGATCGTCGGTCTCTTCACAGACGATGCCAATGTCATCGCCATGGGCACCCTGCCCTTGCGATTGATCGGACTCGTGCAGCCCTTCCTGGCAGCGATGATGGTTTTCTCCGGTTCACTGCGTGGCGCCGGGGACACACTGACGCCGATGCTCGTCAATGGCGCCTCCGTCTGGCTCCTGCGAATTCCCTTGTCCCTGCTCGTCGTCCACTGGCTCGACTGGGGGCTCACCGGTGTCTGGATGGTGATGGCATTGGACCTGACCGTGCGTGGTATTGTTTTGTTCTGGCAGTTCCGCGTTGGACGTTGGAAATCAATCGAGGTATGAGAATGCTGACAGACGATCAAGTTCAGGCCTTCCGCAGCGACGGTTTCGCTGTGGCCGAAAACTTCCTCACCCAGAGCCAGGTCGATGATCTGCTGCGCGAAGCAGACACAGCGATTGAAGGCAACACCCTCGCATCACATGATGCCCAGCGCATGGAGATGGAACCCGACCAACCAACAGACGGCACCGCCGTACGCCGACTCTATGAACCGTGCACGTACTATCCCGTCTCCCGCGCCCTGTCGGAGATGGACAAACTCCTCGACAGTGTAGCGCAACTCTTCGGACCGGATCTGCTCTTCCATTACAGCAAACTCAACATGAAACCGGCGAAGGTCGGCTCCGTCGTCGAGTGGCATCAGGATCTGTCCTACTACCCGATGACCAATCGCGATTCCCTCGCCGTCCTGTTTTACCTGGACGACACGGATACCACCAATGGCGCCCTCAAGCTGCTACCCAAACGTCACGAAGCACCCCTCATGCAGCACACACGCGAGGGCTTCTTTCAGGGACGTGTCACAGAAGAGGTCGACGAAGCCGATGTCGAATTGGCTGAGGGGCCAGCGGGCACGGCGATCTTCATGCACGGCCTCACGCCACACGCGTCAGCACCGAACACCTCAGGGACTCCACGCCGCACGCTGATCTTGGCCTACCGCGCCGCCGATGCGATCCCCTTGTTCCTCGGCCCCATGACGGCAAAGCACGAAACCCACGTACGACTCGTGCGCGGAGAGCAGGCGAGACAGGCGCGCTTCGATGGCGACGGCGTGTCGCTGCCGCGCTACAAGGACGAAGTTTCCTCGCTGTACGATCTACAGAAGAAGTCGCGCGAGGGAAAGACGTGAGCGTAGACCTGATTTGGAGGACTCGATGACCCCGGACCCTACATCGCAAACGCGTCAGGACTTCGATCGCCAGGGATTCGTTCAACTCAAGGGAGCGATCCCAATCTCCGTCCTGGCTGGCCTACGTGAAGGACTCGACCCCCTTCGCGAAGCACGCGACAGCCTTGGTGATCGGCCGACGCGTTACCAGACCATCCTCGAACCAGAGCACTTCCATCACAGCTTCGCCGATTTCCTCGACCTCGACGTCACCAATCAGGCCGCCTTCGACATCATCGATTCATCGAACGTGATGTTCGCTGGACTCGCCTGTCTGCTGGGATGTGCCGAGCACGTCGTGTGTCGCTGGCACCGTGACACAGCCAACATGGATCCCGTCGAACTCGACCTGCTCCTCAACCAACATCCCAATGCACTCGTGCAGAGCAATTGCGCCGTCTACGATGATGTGAGTCTGTGGGTCGTACCAGGAAGCCATCGCCGCGGCGACACGCCAGAGGAAGAAACCTATTCGGCGAGATTCAACGACCTCGGATTCCTCGACGACATCGATGCCGTGCGCGCTGTCGAAGCGGACGTGTTCCGTGCCATGCCGGGCGCCATCAATGTCGAACTGAAGGCCGGCGACTGTCTGCTCTACAATCCGCTCCTTTGGCACGCCGCCGAATACCGACCCGAGTGGAAACGCTGCACTTTGCACGGCGGCTGGAAGGACGTTCGCCGCCTCGACCAATTTTCGCTACTGCGCTGGGGTCTGGCGCACAATCCCTGGCTCATGGAACCCGATTACATGGGTGACCTCGGCACCAACTTCGGCCCTCTGCTGGCACGTTATCAACAAGCAGTCACACGTTACGCCAGCTGATTACGCCAACTGACGCAGCCTGGCTTCGCCGGCTGAATCTGCAAGTACTACAGACCCGCCGCCTCACACAGGGTCGTCACCTTCCCCGCCGCCGAACGCAGGCACAACAACCGCGCCACCGTGGCGACCCCGTCCACCTCGCGGGATGCATCCTGCGCCGAATAGGCGAAGGTCTCCACCGCATCATCCGTTCGTAGCACGCGCACCACCCAACGACCTGCCTCTTCCTGCGTCATCTCCACACCCGACACCGTCGCTTCTCCAGCAGCAGGTACGGCCTCGATCGCGGCGGCAAAGTGCGCACCCGTGCCCTCTCGTGTCACGAAGACCAGCGGAATGCGTTCCTCCACCGATTTGCCAACACCCGTCCCTTGCAGAACCTGCCCGTCGCCTCCCGCGTCGACGATGACCTGTGCCCGATCAGCTCCGATGCCAAAGCTGGCCCGCACAAATCGCCCCGACTCGCCGACCTGTGCATCGTCGATATACTCGAAACCCACACCAAGGTCTGACACATCAGCCGCCGCCATCGTCGCATCAACAGCTACCGATTCACCGCGACTGTGGTAGAGCCAGTCGTACACATGCGACGCACCATCCTCGGCGACGAGTTCATCCACGACAAGCAAGTAGCCCGGTCGCAGTGCCAGCAGACGTCGATGCAGCGTGCCTTCGTATGCCTCCGTCGTGTGCGCCATCACCGCCGCCACCTGGGGCGAGTCGACAAACAATTCTGCCGCCCCCGCCGCTTCGCCCTGTGACACGCGATCCACAAGCACCGTGTTGTGCGAGATTGTCGGTCGATACCAGTTCTTGTGCACGGGGAGTCGATACGCCTGACTCTGCGCCCGTCCCGGATCATGACCTAACTCGGTGCCCAGGGCGAAGTGCACGAAGGACAGCTTGTCGAAGTGGCCGTGGAAACCACCAAAGGGACCGAAGGCCAGGACGGCACTCTGCGGTCCTGTTGGACCATCGACGCGCAGTAGGCCGTGCCCCGCACCGGGCTTCAGCAGATTACCCGCCGACACGGGCGACTCACCACCCGTCAGATCGATGCCGAACAACACAGAGTCCCACGTCGGTTTCTCTCCCAGTAGTGGCAGGAAGGCCGGGTCGCCCCACGCTTCGTACGCTGCCGCGAGATTCGCCGAGGGGATCCCCGTCGTCGTCGCATCTCCGAAGCGCGGCAACGTGCCATCCACCATGAGATAGTCGAGGGCGACGGTGTACATCTGTTTCGCCTGCGGAATCTCGTAGAGATCGATGCCCAGGCGCCGTGCCGTCTCCATCGTGCGGGCCACGGCGGTGAGTGTGTAGAAGTGGTAACTCCAGGAATTCTCGTACCACATCCCACCGGGCAGCACGGAGACATTCATCTGGTAGTAGAAACCATTCTCCGGATCCAGCAGCGCGCCGCGCACCATCTCCACGTCACCGAGTAGGCCCCCCAGATAGAGGAAGGCGGAGTTGTGGTAGGTCTGCCAGTTGTTTTTGCCCGCACGATGTTTGAAGATGCTCGCCGCCATGGGCTTGAACAGCCCCTCCCGGATCGTCTCATGATCTGCCGCGGACATCGCATCACTGTTGCGAATCAGGTCGTACGCCGAAGCAACGTCACGCGTCCACACCGCTTCGTTGAGACTCTGCTCAAAGACGTGACCACCACCGGCGGTGCGTGCGGGTTCGTCGCGCGTGCCCTGATTAGCACTGTGATAGGGATAACTCGTGTAGCGCTCGCCGAAACCGACCAGCACGTCACGCGCACGCTGTGCGTACTTGTCTTCACTTGTGAGCGCAAAGGCCCACGCACTGGCAGACATGTCCCGCGTCAGTGCGTAGTGGCGCTTCTGATAGATCACCTGGTCGTAGGGATAACCCGAATACACCCGTTCGCACGTCGGACAACGATGGTGTGTGTCATCGACCGTCTGTAGGGCGATCTGACAGATATCGCACTGATACCACTGATTGTGTTGCCCACCCTCCGGCGGAAAGTTGACGTCCCGCGTGAGAGCGGCATCGGCGGCACGCACAGAACGGGCAACCGCGTCATACGCCGCACCCGATCCTTCCTGCCAGGCAGCACGCAGTCGTTTCAGTTCCTCGGGCGAACAGGCCACCAGAGGCCACACAGACAGATCGGGTAGTGAAATGGACGTGGGATCGGGTGCTACGAGGGGGTGATCGTTCATTGAATCAAGATTTCCTTTGGGCGAACAGCTCAATTGCACAAGCGCCAGCACCAGCAGCACTGACCTGAGTCGGTGATGGTCGATGCAGGTGCCGAAGTATCGGGCCACGATCCCATGAGCAGGGATGTTACCCAACGCGACCGCCGAGAGTCGACAGATCGAAGTCACGAGCGGCATGGAAGCAAGCGATGATGTTCTCCACCGGCGTGTCAGGTTGAATCACATTCGACGGAAAGACAACGAGGCCGCCGTCGTAGCCACAAGTACGGATCAGCTCCTCTACTTCCTGCCGCACCTCAACCACCGTTCCGAAAGGCAGCGTGCGTTGCAGCGAGATGCCACCGTGTAAGGCGATCCGATCTCCCCACTGGCGTTTGATCGCCGCCGGATCGACGCATTCGGGTTGCAGCGGATTCACCACGTCGAACCCCATGTCGACGAAATCCTGCATCAGGTCCGTCACATCCCCGTCTGAGTGGATGTAGAGCAGGATGTCCGGATTCTCTGCCCGACAGGCGTCGAGCAGTGCCTGCAGGCGGGGTCGATCGACGGCACGCCACGTGTCGGGGCCCATGATGATGCGATCCTGCATGGCAATGTCACCGGTGATCGTGATCATGTCGACACCACCCCGTGTCATGCGCACGGCGATCTCCGTGTAGAGAGCATAGAGCTTGTCGTACAGAGCCTCTAGCATGTCGCGGTTGATCAGATAGTCGGCGAGCACATTGTCCATGCCACGCAGCATCCACGCCATCTTATACGGATTGGGAATGCCGCCGCTGACGAATTTCTCCTGTCTCTTGAGTGCCGAAACTTTGTTGGCATAGGCGGCGTCATGGCGAATGTTGTCGATCGTTGGCAGCGGACAGTTTACGATGTCGGCAACGGTCTGTGCCTGCGTCAGAGGCCCATCGATCCATTCCTCGTACCAGCCATCGGCACCAATCCGGTGGCGCACACCCCAGCCGTCTTCATGTGTGTCGGCATCGATCCACACGGCGCGTTGGCCATTCTTCGTACCCGGCCGCGGCGTGCAGCGCGCTTTCCACTCGGGAAATTGCAGACCAATGCCACAGCTTGCCCAGCCCTCAACACCGAGTTCGGCCAGCACCTCATCCCAATCATGGGTGTGGTAGTGCTCCATCAGCATGCGCATCACTTCCTTGTGAAACCAGCCATCCGTCGGGGTACGATCAGGAAGTTGTCGGTGCAGGGCGGCGAGAATGCGTTCGCGGGGTGTCATGGGTCCTCCCTTTCGCTTGGCCAGGTGAGACCATCGAAGGAGCGTCGGTTTATGATCAGCGCCAGTTGAGACCAGCAGCGCACAAGGTTACAGTATACCCAGTTCCACCCTCATTTTGACCCCCCACAGATTGAGTTGCCTGTTTGCCACCACGCGTTGATCTGACTCAAGGCAATCTCACCCTCGCCCTGTTGCGTCTCGCCGGTCCCATGACGATCGGCATCTTCTCCGTCTTCATGTTCAATCTCGCCGACACGCTTTTTGTGTCGCGCCTGGGCACCCAGCAGTTGGCGGCCATGTCCTTCACCTTCCCCGTCGCCATGGTGTTGATGGGTGTCTCCTTTGCGCTGAGTACGGGCACTGCCTCCGTCGTCTCCCGCGCCATCGGCCGTGGCGACGAAACGATGGTGAAACGCCTCGCCTCCGACTCGCTGTCCTTGTCATTCCTGACGGTGACTCTCGTGACCGTCGCCGGCATGTTGACGATTGATCCACTGTTCACGGCCCTCGGCGCCGGTCCTGACGTGCTGCCACTCATCCGCGATTACATGCTGATCTGGTATCCAGGGGTCGCTTGCCTCGTGATCCCCATCGTCGCCAACGCCTCCATCCGCGCCGGAGGCGACACGAAGTTTCCCGCGACGATGATGGTGGGCGCCATGCTCACGAATCTGGCCCTCGATCCGATCTTCATCTTCGGCTGGTTTGGTGTACCGCGCATGGAACTGCAGGGCGCCGCCGTGGCCACCATCATCGCCCGCGCCCTGACCATGGTCGCATCCCTGGCGATTCTCCATTTCCGCGATCGCCTCCTCGACTTTCGCACACCGAGTCTGAGCCAGGTCCTCGAATCGTGGCGGCAAATCAGCAGCATCGCCATCCCCGTCGCCGCCACCAACATCATGCAGCCCATCGCCATGGCTGTCGTCACAAGACTGATCGCCGACTACGGCCCCGCCGCTGTTGCCGCCTGGGGTGCCGGAGAGCGTGTCTCTGCCTTTGTCATGGTCCCCGTCTTTGCCGTCTGCTCCGGACTGGTCCCCATCGTCGGACAGAACTGGGGCGCCGGCGAATACGATCGTGTGCGCAAAGTTCGCAACATGGGGTTTCTCTTCGCCTTTGGCTGGGGAATTCTGATGATGGGCCTCATCTGGCTCAGCAGTGCCCACATCGCCACCATCTTCGGCACCGATCCCGAACTCACACGGGAACTGGTGCAGTATCTGTGGATCATGCCCATCGGCTACGCGTTGTATGGCGTGTTGAATGTGAGCGAAGAAACTCTGAACGCCGTCGGTCGCCCCATGCTGGCCGCGGGTCAGACCGTCATTCACATGTTCGCCCTCTACGCGCCGCTGGCGCTGGCCGGCGCCTGGTGGGGACAGATGACGGGACTGTTGTGGGGCGTCGCCGTCGCCAATGCCCTGGGCGGATTGATCGCCTATGGCCTGTCTGTGGCTGCTTGTTCACGGCAGGTAACCGTGTCACCACCGGCAGACCTCGCCGCCACCTGAACGATGCCTACCGATTCGCCAGCACGTACTCCGCCACATCCGCTACCGGTGCCACCCACACATCTTCGCTGGCGAGTTTGCACAACGCCGCGAGCGACTCCTCGAGCACACCCTGGCGTTTCTCCACACACATATCGTGCCCTGCCAGCAGCAGCCACGCGCCGCGCTCCCGCGTGACATCCAGGTAAGGCGTCAGCTGCTCGAAGCTCTTCTCATCCATGTCCACACCGAAGGCCGCTGACAGGTCGCCCACTTGTGGATCGACAGGGCCCTCACTTTTGAACAACCGCCCACAGACGAAACGCTTCGCCACACCGGGAACGTACGTTCGTGCTTGTTGTCCTCGTCCCACAAGCGTGTTGCCACAGGGATAGGCGAAACTGCGTGGCGTCACACCGAGCAGACTTTCGAGAGATTGTGTCGCGGCATCGATATCTGCCTCCATCTGCTTCAACGTCCAATCTTCCGTGCGACGCTCCGGCGGAATCCAGTTGAAGTTGGCACTGCACGGATGACTCGTCGTGTGATTGCCCATCTCGTGGCCTGCCTCGGCTGCCTTGCGCCATTCGGCCTGTCGCTCCTGCACGGGACCAGGCAGCACGTAGAACGTCGCTTTCACATCGTGGGCATCTAGCAGATCGATTCCACCATCCAGACACGTCGCCCGCGCATCATCAAAGGACATGGACAGGGCAAAACGTTTGCCCTCGGGCCAAGGGAAACTCATCGTCATGTTGCGATCCTCATCTTGGTTCAGCCGTCATTATTGCAGTTTTCATATTGCATGTGTTCCAATCCCTCTAGCGTGGTTCGAGGCGAGGCCACTCGATTTCCACACCCTGCGACACAAGCACCGACTGGAATCCCTTGAGCTTTTCGGCTGAGTTGCGCACACCACGAGGAGATTCACCCGTCTTCAAGCAGTGTGCCGCCAGCGCACCCGCCGCTTCACCAATCCCCCACTCCACCGGATGCAAACGATAGCAGCCATTGGTGATGTGCGTGACGCCGAGGTTTTTGCTCGCCGGCAGCAGATTTTCCAGGCGTTGTGGAATCAGTGCGCCAAGCGGAATCTGGAAAGGCAGGGAACTCACATCGATGTAGTTGTCGCCGCCCGAAGAGGGATGCAGGTCGATGCGGTAACTACCCAGCCCGACACTGTCGTGGAAAATTTCCGCCCGCACATCTTCTCGTCCCAGACCGGTCGCTGCCATACGCGCATCCGTCCCCACATGCTCCTCTACCACCGTGAACTCCGCCTTGATGCGACGTGACTCGCGGATGTAGGGATACTTCGCCAACCCATCTTCCGTGTCGACGATGTCCTTGCGTAGTCGCAACCCCGGCCAACCGACACCCCCATCGGGACGGGGTGCCTCCGTCTGCAACCAGTAGAGCCACGACAGACTCAACTGCTTGCCACCCTCCAGATGTTTCACCGCTTCCGCCTCATCCACATCATGCAGATTCCCCAACCAGTAGTCGATCTGCGGCCAGTTCACCAGACACACACTGCGCAGGGGTGCTCCTGCCGGTGGCGTGTCGAAGTTATCCGCCGCCAGGATGCGTCGATACGTCCAGAAACTGAAGTCGGTCGTCGACTCCAGGGGATCAAAGGGTTTCTCGATTGGCTCACACGTGTGCGGAAAGGAATAGGGCCACGCCAGCAACTTGCCCGGCCAGGCGGGTGTGAGTTCCGGTTCGTAGTCACGCCAGAAACTGTACATCGCCGGCTGGTCGATCGTGTGATCCTCACCGGGGACGTGCTCTACCGCAAAACAACATGTGAAGGATTGATGGTTGTCCGGTTGCGCTTCAGCCGGTGCGTGCATCTCACCCGTATCCGACTGCGACTCGAATCCCGTGACGTATTCAGTCCTCGTCAGTGGCAGCAGATCTCCCATCTCCGTCGCATCGATCACGTAGGGTGCATGCAGCACCACCTCGTCGCCAGACTTGCGCCGCACGGTAACGGCGCGCACGCGATCCCCGTCCACATCGGCGCCAACCGCTTTCGTATCAAGCCAGATCTCTACCTGACCGCTGCTGGTGTAAGGCGCCAGCATAGCCTGCAGAACTGCCAAGGCCGCTTTCGGCTCATGGCAGAGTCTGGAGACCGAGCCATTGCCTGGATTCAACTGCACCCGCGACCGTGCTGCTGCCGTCAGCGGATAGTGATCGCGATAGTAGGAGCGAATGCCCTCACGGAAGGCGCGATACGAGCGCGAGGAGCCAAACTGCTCGATCCATCGACCCTCATCCGGTGGCACCGCCTGTTGGGTCAGCTGCCCACCGATCCAGTCCGTCTCTTCCGTCATGATCACGGTGGCGCCACCCCGCGCGGCAGCCAGTGCGGCGGCGCAACCACCGACGCCACCACCGATGATGACCACCTGTGCCTGGCGCTCCTGTTCCTTGGGCGTGTCCTGCGTCATGCCGTGTGATCCTGTGATCTTCAGTGAGGGTTGCGTCTGCGAGGGCCCCAGGACATCTGCCGAGGCGCTCTGCCCGGGCACGCGATGGACCCTCCATCATCGGACTTCCCTCGAGCATCGTCCAGTCGGACCTACACGGGCCCTGCGAATGTCCCATGCCCTGCACGAGCAGATTGAGGCGATCCTCGCCGAGGGCCAAGAGCAGCAGCGTCAGGCGCGAGCCAGTGGAGGGTTGACACCTACTGGCATGTAGGTGGCGCCTTGTTGCACCACATTGGCGACCAACCCCGCGCGGAATGCGGCGCGGACATTGCTCTTAACTTGAGGAAAAACAAGGAGTTATCCGTTAAATTACTCTGGGATCTACTTCGTTTTCGGCGCGCCGTACCAATTGTCGCGACGTACCGACAATTGACCTTACTGCCTGCAGCGCGCCAACGAAGAGAGCGGGTCCGTTCACCCGCTTCAACAAGCCGTGGCCGCCCAGCTTCTGATGAGCTGGTCCTCGACCTTGGCTTTCACACGAGCACGAGCACAGCGTCTTCGCCTGCGAGGCATTGACTGTCCGGAGTTACGAACCCTCGGAACGAGTAACCGCGGTCCAGGGAGCCCGGAACCGCGGTTTTCTCTTGTCAGCCTGTGAGGCCGGGCCTTTGGGCTGGACCTTAGCTGCGCTTCTTGCCCTTGCTGTCCAGGCCCTGCTCGGCGAAGTGAGCGATGCGCTCTGCCTTCTTGCGCCGGCGGATGCTCTTCTGCAGATCGAGCTTCTTCTGCACGGAGGGCTTGGTGTAGAAGCGCTTGCGCTTGATGTCGCGCAGCAGCCCAGTGCGTTTAAGCTTGGACGAGAAGCGCCGGAGGGCGCGCTCAAAGGGCTCGCCGTCGGAGAGTTCAACGCTGAAATTGACGGACATGCTTGTTGCAGACTCCTGAAATTCGGTGGGCAGCGCTTCGACAGCGCCACTTTCATTGAGTTTGTTGAAGTTAGCCGCCCGCCCAAGAAGGGGCAAGGACGTGAGTTCAAGTCGCACTCGCCCAAGGCCCCAGATTTCGCTGACTCCAACAACGGCCTCAGCGGCAGGCTGCGCTTCATGGATGAGGAAACGCTGGTCTTCTCTCTGAAGACGCATTGGGCCGATGGTACCTGCCAGCTGGTGCTGTCGCCGGATACGTACAGGGGTTGGAAGTGTGCGAGCAGACGTTCTCCCACTTCTCCGGTGGATTCGCTCAGGCGCCCGCAAGCACATCGACCGCTTGCTCGACCCCTCCTTAAAAACTTGCCCCCATCTCCACATAGGCAAACCCAAACCGCTCCGCTTCACCACGAACGAAGAGACTCACCTCTCGAATCTGCGTCGCCAGACGGCCCCGACCCGCATCCCCGAGTTGCTCTATCCACAGATGCCCCGTCCGTCCGGGGCCTGCCGGCCGTCGCATAGGGAAAGAACGCTGCCGCATCCGCGCCGGAACCCTCGACTGTCGCATCCCCTTCAAAGCTCACTTCGGCCAACTTCAGAAGATCCCGTAACGCATCGACGGAAGCCCATCCTATACTCAGACGCGCCGCCAGCGATCGTGCGACCGTCGACTTCCCGACACGCGCCGGTCCACCGATGAGATAGAAAGTGGGTTCGACTGTGACTGTCATCCTGGTCCGCCCTCACTCACACATTCAGCTGCTGCACTCGACTCTCCAGCTTCGCAGAATACAACAACTCCTGCGTATGATAGAGATCGTCGTCTACGTGCACGGGATCCTCTTCGCTGAAATCGCCACCCCAGCGCATCACGGGATCGGTGCGAATATCCTCGATGAAGCCCAGCACACTCTCAGGTAGCTCGGCGTGATTGCCCTTACGCAGCTGCTTGGAGTTATAGAAGTCGGTCCCATCCATGAGATTCAGGTCGATAGCGTGGCCCACGTGGTGACAACTCTTCGACGCGGGTCGTACGATCGCACCTCGGATCTGATTCTCAAGATTTCGCAGGGATGAAGTGGCCCAGATCTTCAAGCCGCGAGCTTGGGCGAAGCTGGCAAGCTTTTCAAGGTGAGGGACGAAGTCCTCATCGACACGAACGGTCTCGCCTACAAAACATTCGTGGTGAAAGACGACGGACTTGAACCGTGGACGGAAGTCGTCCACGGGCAGCACCGGTGCCGACAACTCATCCGCATCTGGAATGCGCTGCACAAAGTCACCGTGCACATAACCGACGCTGCCATCGTCGAGCTTGATGCGCAGGAAGCGTACCTCCTCGAGGATGGTGAATTCCTGGTCATGGGACAGCACGCCGATCTTGTCGCCATTGGGCTTGACGCGAAGATTCAGCCCCTCAGTTGGTTTGACCTTGCCTCGCTCCATCGAACTAGCCCCTCGGCTCCTGACTCAAGCCCGTGGCGTTAGACCGGGCCTTTTCCACATCCGCCTGACCCGCAGACCGAATCTTCTGGATCTTTTCAACACCGCGGGAGCCGAAGTAGAAACCATAGATCGTGAGCATGATGGTCGTGAAGAACGGCTCCCACGTTTCGAGGGCCGCCAGCTGGCTCTTGTTGAGGTCGGAGTCGAAGACGCTATAGAAGGCGAGGATGGTGACGACGACGGTCATGAAAATGAGAGACATGGGCCGAATGTTCTTGGACAGAACGGAGTCACTCTTCATGTCGAGCTTGAGCCGTTGTGTGAGCTCCGCTTCCAGATTTTGCTCATGCTCAGCCTGCTGACGGTCCAAGTCGTTGAGCAGTTGCTGTACCTTCAACTCGTACGCCGTCTGGATCTTGAGCTTCTGATTCTTGGTCAGCGCAATCTCCTCGTCACTGGTCACGACGTCGTCGATGACTTTGGCCACCGTGGAAGCCAAGTCGACACCGACGGCACTGAAAAGTCTGCTATACCAGGCCATGGATGCGTCTCCCTTTTGAGTTTTGTTGTTCGCGAAGGATAGGATAGTCGAGACGGTCCGCCGAACCTCCGGCCTTCTGTCGCTGGAATCGTCGTACGAGCGGTGAGCCCGGTCAATTCCTGCGATACGACTTCAGGAGAGTTGCTGCGAGCCAGGTCCGAGAAGACTAGCTAATTCAGACAAGGACTTCACCTCGATGTCTGGAACGGGATCATCCTCTGTCAGTGTCTGCTCGAATCGATTCAGCCAGACTGAGTGTAGCCCCGCAGCATTTGCACCTCCTACGTCGGTCCTCACATTGTCGCCGATATGCCAGACATCCTCAGCGTCGAGATTCAACTCGGACAGGGCGAACTCAAAGACAGCGGGGTCTGCTTGGCTTGGCCGACTTCTCCCGAAACCACGATCGCGTCAAACCACGACTCGATCCCCAGAACCTCAATCTTGAATCGTTGCAGATCGGAGGGTCCATTCGTAATCACCGCGAGGGGGACCTTGCCGATGAAGGGAGAAGAGCTCGACGCCACGTCTCCCGACTCACCGTCTTCGCATCGGTCTTACCGATCGTCCAGTCAGGCTCTACCTCGGCCCAGATCTCCGCGAAGCTTTCCGTGTTTGCCTGCAGCAACGCCTTCCATTCAATCGAGGCGAAGCACTCGGCCAGCTCTACACATGTGTCGCGTATGACATCACCTGTGCCGCTGTTATCCAGAAGGGTGGAATCCAGGTCAAAGAGCACGGCGCGACCCTGCGTCATGGTACCTTCATCAGGTCACCGTCCCCCGTCAGCTGTCCCGCCAACACCCATGACAGATTGAACCGTGCCACACGTCCACCACCATTGCGCTCCTCGTATTGCAGATAGATCCAACCCTCACTCGGGGTGCCAGTTCGCCCCACTGCCAGCGACGAATAGGCACTCGGTCCCTCGTCAACCAGACGTTTTACCGGCCACGTGATCCCGCCATCCAGACTCGCCCACACCGTGAGGCGCACACGCTCGTGGCTTTCTTCGTCGGCATTGCTGTAGAGGAGAATATCTCGTCCTGACACGGGTAGCCGCGTCAGTCCTGCCGCCATACCGAAGTGTCCATTGTAGTTTGCGCCGCGACCCTCTTCGCCGCGGTAAGCGGGCCCGTCGGGTAGACTGCTGTGGGCAGCATCGGTCCAGGTTGCGCCGCCGTCGCGACTCCAAGCGTGCAGGCGCTCGTGCCGCAAGGTCTCCCCTTCTGCAAAGCGGTGTTGTCTGGAACTGTAATAGATCCGGCCATCGTCAAGCTCGGTGACGCAGCCTTCCCCTGTGCCATCCACAGGAAAGGGCGTACTGGCATGCCACGTCTTGCCGTGATCATCGCTGAACACGGCCATGTTGTAGCCCGCCCCTTCTACATAGACACGCGCCGGCCGCAGCAGGCGGCCCGCGTGTGCGCCCTGCCGCAGCGTCGTCCCGACCTCTGAGAAATGCAGCGACGGCACATGACCAAGCCCATCTTCATCGAAGGCTGGCTCCTCGCCATGCCACGTGCGACCCGCATCCGTGCTGCGGTAGATCGTGCGCGGCGCCATCGAACTATCCTTTGCCGGGTGTTCCGGATGGCCAAAGAACAGAAGGTCTCCAGTCCCTTCGTCCACCATTGAGCCGCCCGCATGAATGCCCTCGCCTACGTCAATCGCTGGGCCCCAGGTGCTTCCACCATCCTCGCTGCGCCGCACGGCGAGATGTTTGGCACCCCACGTGGCGACCACCGTGCCATCGAGGGCGACGACGACATTGGGGAAGCGCTCTTCGGCAAAGATCTCCTGTAAATCCATTCTGGGATCGCCGCAGAAGGCATCGATAGAATCTGTCTGTTCAGTCACTGTCTCTTTCCTTGTCTTGCCTGTCGTGTATCTGTCCTGCCACGATCTTCACATAGGAAATGATGGTCATGCGATCATTGATCACCTTGGCGTCGCCGATTTTCACGTAGCCCATCTTCTCATACAGATAGCAATTGCCCGTCTCTTGCTGGATCGTATTCAGCTCCCAGGTCTGCACATCGTGCAGACCCTCGACAAGTCTCATCACCTGCTGACCAAAGCCTCGGCCCTGGAACTCAGGAATCACAAAGACGGGACTGATCCTGGCCCGACCCTCCTCGCGGCGCACGACACGAATGGCGCCGATGCGATCCTCATCAAGCATGATGAAGTAGTACGTCGTGGTTGGCTGCTCGAGCCGGCGGACGATGTCATCGATGGATTCCTTCGCTGGGTTTGTGTCGACGTCCTGATACTTCTCCAACAAAGGCAGAAAGGCCTCGACCTGAAGTTTGTGAATCGCTTCGGCGTCGTCGAGTCCTGCTTCTGTCAACGTGATGTGCATGAGTCGTTCAAGAAAAGGTGTCCGCTGGTAAGTCTCTGCATCTCTATTTCCTTAAGCACCGCCATCTTTCTTCCAGCGATGCCACAAATACGTACTTCCACCTTTGCTCATCTCCAGCTTGCCCGTCTCAAGCACTGCGGCAATCGCTTCGCCAGCATTGGCAATCGGCCTCGGATTGTGGCCGTTGAAAACCTCCGTTGGATTGATATCGACAAGAGACTGATATCTGTCCCTCATCTCACCCACGGAATGTTTACCTGGCATGAACAGACGGATGCCATCGGTTTGCATCCATCCCTTGGGCTGGTATCCCCCCAGCCCGCCCGGATCTGTCTGTCCATAGATCGAGTCGCCGCAGAATAGCAGCTTCTTTCGACCCAGCCGCCACAGGATCCACATTTCGCCGCCACTTTGCCCTGAAGGCAGCGCCCGCACGCCGCCCGGCAAATCCTCCTCACCGTGGGTTCGCTTCGGAGACCCGTGTGCCCGTGCAGGACTGCCCTCAGGGACCAACACAGGCGCCTTGACCTGATTGCCAAACCATTTTGCATCGCGATCATGGTTGGCGCAGGTCACTCAATTGTGAGTTTGCCCACGCCCATGTCGACCCCGCATCTGAGCTCTCCTCCTCAACTCGAAGGAATCCGCACTTCTGCAGCACCCGGGCCGACGCGCCGTTGCCTGCGGAGACACCTCCCACAATCGATGCAACGCCGGAAGCACGCGCCCAGTCAATCAGGCCACCCACCAGTTCACTTGCCAACCCCCTACCCCACTGACTCTCGGAAACCACATAGCCGACACGAAGTCGTGCGTTCGCCGTCGACGCGGTTACCGCCTCATACAACAACAGCAAAGCAACTGGTTCGCGGGTTTCACGGGAGAGTACCAGCAGTTGTATTCCCTCCTTGTCGCGGTCGCAAATCCAGTCCACGGTGCGCTCCGCTGAGAAGGGTCCCTGCCACGATGCAGGCAGATATTCCGTGACCTCCGGCGTGAGCAGTTCCCGGATGATCTCAACGAGCGAGTCATCGCCATCGGTCTGGGCATGCCAATCGGCCACACTGAGCCTCTGAGTTTCAAATGAGCAATCCTGGGATCGCACGAATTATTCCTCAGTTGTGTCCCGACGCCGCATCAAGGATCTGTCGACCCATCTGCGGTGCCAGAATGAGATCATCAACAAGATCTGCAATCGCCCATCTTGCCTTGCACTCTTCGTCATCGAACTGATGAGTCACCTTGAGATCTTGCGCAAGGCGCCAGGCCTGCTCGACGGCCCAGACGATGGGGAACGAGGATACGTCCTCCGTCGACAGTGGCCGTGTTTGTTGATACCCGAAGAGTACCTCGGCCAGTTCCCCCACCGACAAGGTCCGGCCATCGTCGATTTGATCTGCTCTCAGCCACTTGGTCCGCATCTTCACAACATCAGCCAGCTGCGGCTCAAACTTACAGTTGAAGTCAACGAAGCAGAGCTGATCACCGTCGTCGAGGACATTTGGCCCACGCACATCACCATGGGTCAGGCCAAATCGGGCAGATAGTGTTTCGGGGGTACCTCCAAGTTGAGCACGCAGGTCCCGCACGGCTTCGCCGTGGCCCCACTGCGACGCCAGGGCCTCGGCCTTCTGCAGGGTCGTCTGAACCCATTCGCCGAGGGAGCGTGTCGCGCCGGGTTGGTGATGGAAGGTAGCGAGCTCCGAGTGAATCCGACCCAGCTCCCGACCGACTCGGCGCATCAGGGCAAGAGAGGCGCTGGCACATTCTTGTCCGGGGACGAGACGCTCAATCGACACCGCCGACTCCCCGACGTCTACTGAGAGATCACCGGTCTGTGTTCGTATGAGTCCTGCAACGGCACACTGTGCTTGGCCCAGTTCCTCGACCAGCGCGACCATTTCGCGAGCACTCAAACCGCCACGGGGGAAGTTGACGCGCACAAGACCGAGGTCCTTCACCTGAAAGATTCGCTTCGAGCTTGGCCAGGGCGTGATGGTCTCTGCAGGAACGTGCCAGTGCCGACTGACGGTCTCGAAGATGGTCTCAGTCGGCGGCAACTCACTCATCGGCTTCCTTTTACTTGCTCGGCCCTGTCGCCTCCTCAGGCGCCGAAAGCTCTCTTAGGAGCGCTTGAATCACTCGTCGTGACGCTTGAGTGTATCGGGCTTGAGTTCGCCGTCGATGAATACATCAGCCAGCACCCGCGGCGCCAGCTTCTGTACATCCGGATTCGTTGTTTCTGAGTTTTCTGTCATTCCCTCAACCTGACGTTTTCTTGGTGTCACCGCGCAACCAAGACATCGATTCTGTGCTGGAGCATCAGGCCAAAGGAACGCTGATCGGGAGCATGCTCCGGCCAGGAGCATGAGTGAGCAGTGTAGATCAGATGCTCAACCTCATACTCTCTCACTATTGTCTTGCCTGCAGTTGATCCAGGTGATCACCATCGTGGATGCACATGAGCAAGAGCCAGGCGGTCAAACTCATGAGCCCATGATGCGTCCTGTCCGTTTCCTGCCCGTGATCCGCGGCAATCAGTATGGGATGCACGAACATGGCATACTTGGTCGCTGCCTCGAGGACTTCTAGCGCCACGACAGAACCCAGAAGCCTGGGCGTCCGGGCTGCATGCTTTTTCACAAGTTCGAAGGACGCATCCATGCGTGGCAAGTCGAAACCGAGTGTCGTCGCCGCTTCCTCCATCGCCCACAGCAGCCGGTCGCTATTGTGGCTGATGATCTCACCCGCCGTCCACTCCGGTTCGCCTTCTGCGCGATCCTCGCCGGGTTCGAAGGCACTCTCTGGCAGATTCTCAAGGCATTGGTGCATCTGCTGCCTGAGGTCCATGCACAGCTGCGCCAGTTCTTCTGCTGTGAAAGCGCCACTCTCTTCCAGTAGCGTAGACGTTTTCTCTGTGAAGACGCGCTGCACGATGGTGGCCATCGGGCTGCTCATTTCAGACTGTCTCAAGCTAAATTCCTGGCAACAATGGAGTGGAAGGTGTAGCCCGTTTCGCCGATGATCCGGCGATAGTCTAGCCGGAATCTCTCTCGGCCGATCTGTGCAGATCTATCCAACGCTGCGTCTGCTTGTGCTGGATCATACGAATCTAGTATTCGAGAGGCTACGACCTCGTGCCCCAAAAGGAAACGCCCCCACCGATCGAAATCGGTAGGGGCGTCCAAACTATGACACGTGGTTCAGTCGGTTGCGGACTACGAACAGTCGATGTCCGTCACGCCCTGCACGTTGCACCAGTTGCCCCAATTCCACTGAATATTGCTCTGATTGTAGAAGAGATGACAATTGTCGAACTGGGTGCACGGGCGATCGTCGCCGAAGGAGACGGCCGTCGTGTATCCGTTGATCTCACACGCCCACTGGGCGCACGTGGCGGCGTCACCGCAGCCATTCCATCCGGAACAGGCACCATGGTGGCCATAGGCTTCACCGTCTGCCGTGATTCGCACGGAGCAACCTTCATCGACTTCGCCGTTACAGTTGTTGTCAAAACCATCGCCGCAGATCTCTTCGTCCGCATGCACAGTTGCAACATCGCCGTGTCCCAAATGGGCAGACAGGGCCTTACTCGATACGCTGATCTGCTGAACGTTGTCAGGATTTCCAGGGGGGAAGTGGCACACATCCACTTTACCATTCCCTGCTGCCTTGGCCGATGGTGTCGCCGGCACGAAGACACGGGCACCGGAAGCTTCGCCACTACCGAAGGCCGTTGTCGTATGGTTCGGGTTGGCTACGAGAGCATCTGAGCCAGCCGGATCAGTTGGGGCAGCATTGACGAAGACTCCGATTTCAGCCCCGAGACTCGGGCTGCTGCTTTGGTCAAAGAAGGGACGAGTCGAGGCGGTCAAGTTCCTCCTCGATGAGTTCCTGGAAGGCAGAGAACGGTTTGGACCCCGACAACATTCGTCCATTAATGAAGAACGCCGGTGTTCCCGTCACCCCGTGTACTCGGCCCGAGGCCAGATCGGTTTCGACACCGCCGGCGTGACGCTGTGAGCCCAGACACGCTTCGAAAGCGGCCGTATCTAGCCCCAACGCGCTGGCATAGCGAGGCAGATCCTCGGGTCGCAAGGCTCGGTAGTTGATGAACAGGACATCGTGATAGTCCCAGTATCGATCCTGCTCATCGGCGCAAGCGGCTGCCTGCGCCGCCATGTTGGCGTTGTCGTGGATCGGGAGCGGGAAGTCCCTGAAAACGAGCTTCACTCGGTCGCCATACTCCTTCAGTACCTGCGCCACAGCGGGCTGTGCCCGTGCACAGAAGGGACACTCGAAGTCCGAGTATTCGACGATGACGATCGGCGCGTCGGCAGGACCCTTCGATGGCTCTGCGTCATCGACCTGCAGGATGGCACGCGGGGGCTGCAGCCGGATCTCGACCGCCGATTGCTCGCGCAGCCCCCCGAGGAAGTCGTTCCAGATGCGACGATGATCGTTGGCCACCAGGTGTTCCCGGATTCGGCCGGCCATCACCTCGATCGGTTGGCCATCCATTAGCTGCTGATTCTGGGCGTAGAAGTCGGCCACCGCACTGTCGCCGATAGCCGGCAGCACTTCGACGACTTCGCGCAGGACGAGAGAGTCACGACCGATGCCCTGACGCTCGGCTTCGGCAAGCAGCAGACTCTCGTCCACCAGAAAGTCCAGAGCACGATTGCGCGCTTCGTACAGACTTTGCCAGATCTTCGGGTCGGTCTGCCTAACGCGGGCATCGACTTGCGCCATCGTGATGCGGTCTGCCGCCACTTGTGCAGCCACATCATGGTTGTCATGCTCGGGCGTACCACAGGCAATACAGAGAAAGGCTAGGGTAATCGGAATGGAGCGTACGTCCGGCATCAGTAAATCCTGAAATGAGGAAGCGGGGAAATTCAACCTGCAGAGAGGTAAGGTCAACCCTGGTCGGAGGACGGGTTGGATTCATCGTTCAACTGAGCGGGAGGCACCACGACCGATCGAAGCGCCAGCGCCCGGAGCCGATCGGCGTTGCCCACGACGCGACCTGGCTCTAATCCCTACATCTGACTCAGAAAAAAAAGGGCGCTGCCGAAATCGGCAGCGCCCCTGGAACTCTGATACACAATCAATCCTGGTCACACATCACCAGGACATGCCTTACGGACGGACCGTCTTCTTTAGGGATTCATGCCCTTGAGAAAACTGAACAGATCACTGTCCGTGGACAGGACAAGTGTCGTGTTCGCCGCAATGATCGTCTTGTACGACTGCATGGTTCGCGTAAACTCGTAGAACTCGACGGCTTCGCGGCTCTGGTTATAGGCACTTGAGTAGACCTCCGTCGCCTTCGCGTCGGCGAGTCCGCGAATCTCCTCGACCTGGCGATACGCTTCCGACTGGATCTTGTTCAGATCGCGGACACGATTACCGCGAATGCGCGCCGCTTCGCCATTGCCCTCCGACAGAAAGCGCTCGGCGATCTGCCGACGCTCACTGATCATGCGATCATAGATCTTCGGTCGCACACTTTCGTTGTAGTTGATGCGTTTAAAGCGGATGTCGAGCAGTTCGATCCCGAAGACGAGCACCTTATCAGCCGCAGCCTCCAGAATCTCCGCTTCGACCAGGGCCCGTCCCTTCTGAATCGGCACGAGGGCACCCATGTTCAGCTCACGTTCCGCATCGGTCAGCAGCGCATCGCGCAGGGGCACACGATCCTTGGTGGTGCGGATGATCTCAATGAGCTCGTGTTTGGCGACCGCATTGCGCGTTTCACTGCCCAGGATATCGTCCAACCGCGACTGCGCACTGCGCTCGTCCCGCAGCCGCAGGAAGTACTGCAGGGGATCAGTGATGCGCCAGCGAGCGTAGAGATCGACGGAGATATACAGCTTGTCCTTCGTCGGCATATCCGAGGGGCTGCCATCCCATTCAAGCACTCGTTTGTCGATGGGATTGACGTCCTGGATGAAGGGCATCTTTGTCTTCAATCCCGCTGTCGTGACCGGCTCCCCAACAGGTTTGCCAAACTGGGTGATGATCACCTGTTCGACTTCACCCACCGTATAGAGCGAAGAAAGCGCGATGTAGGCGCCAGCGGTGAGCAAGAGGATGAGCATCATCTTACGAGGCTTCATGGCTGCTCTCCTACCTGCGTGTCGAGATTGAGGAAAGGCAGCACGCTGCGCGTTGATTCATCGATGATGATCTTCGAGCGGATACCCGGCAACACCTCCTGCAATGTCTCCACATAGATGCGGCGACGCGTCACTTCCGGTGCCTTGGTGTACTCGGCCAACAGCAGATTGAAACGAGCCACGTCACCTTCAGCTTCATTGATTCTCTTGAGGCGATAGCCGTCGGCTTCGCGAATCCGCTGATCCTTCTCGCCTTCGGCCAGGGGGATCACCTTGTTGTAGTCGCGTCGGGCTTCATTGATCAGCTTTTCCTTTTCCTGTTGCGCCTGGTTGACCTCATTGAAGGACTCCTGCACAGGTACAGGCGGGTTGATGTTCTTCAACTGAACCTGGTCGATGCTGATACCCATGACATAACGAGTCGACAGCGCCTGCATTTTCACCAGCGCTTCTGATTCGATCTCCTGCCGGCCGATGGTGATGACCTCATCCACCGTGCGGTCACCGACCACTTCTCGCATGACCGACTCCGACACGTAGCGCAGTGTCTCGCCTGGCTCACGGACCTCGAAGAGGAATTTCACCGGGTCGGAGATCCGATACTGAACCACCCACTCCACCAGCGCCGCGTTCAGGTCGCCGGTCACCATCTGCGTCTCCCTCCTGCCAGTACCGCTGCCTCTGCTCTGGAAGGGATCCATAGCTCCCGGCGTCGTGAAGCCGAATTCCTGCTTCAGTTGCCGTTTGACTGGTACGATCGTCGCTGTGTCGATACCCAGGGGCAGCCTCATGTGCAAACCGGCAGGCACCGTCTCGATGTATCTGCCAAAACGCTGCACGACGGCAACCGAGTCACTCGGTACCGTGTAGATCGCCGTCCATGCACAGACAAACAGAACGAAGAGCACAAGCGGTATGGGGATGCCGCCCGAGCCGCCGCCCAGGACACGCCGGAGCCGATCTGTGCCCTCGAGAACCAGATTCTCCATGTCCGGTGGGATTCCACCGGGTTGGTTAGGTGATGACATGGGCCGCTTCCTTCAGGCTTCGAGTCGTGTAATGCGCTGCATACGCAGTGGCAACCTGCTGCCCTGCGGTCATCGCGATGTTGGCGTGTGCCATGGGATTCATTCAGCGACGAGATCCCTTTGGGGCTCCGATGGCTGCTTGGGAGTCAGATTTCTGGCTCTTCTGCTGGTTCTTTGCCGCCTTGTCCTCCCGTTTCTTGTCCATCTTCTTCTTGTTCTTGTCCTTGTCTTTCTGACCTTTGTCACCCATCGATTGTCCTTTTCGTGATGATTCCTCACTGAAGGTCCTGTGGCGCCGAATGGCAGGCGTCTCAGACGAGTGCAGAGATTCGCGCCCCAAAACGCTGCACGGGGCTTCTGTCACATCGTCATCCTAGGAAGAAAGAGACCGACGTCGCAAACGAGGCGCCCCCCAGACCGCAGATCACCCACCAAAGTTGGGTACCTCAGGGTCGAACTTCCGACTCGTAGGTAGAGCCAACCGAAGTTCTGTATGGGGATGAATACCCTCGCCTCGAAACTGCGCCTTCACGACCTGCAAGCCGTGTTTCTCATAGAGACGGATCGCCGGATCATTGCCCCGCTTGGTGAGGGTCCATGCCTGCTCACCGAGATGCTCCATGGCTCGTGTCATCAGCTTGTGCCCGATGCCACGTCGGTGATTCGTGGCCTCTACGTAGAGCCAGGATAGGTAACCACTACATCG
>Ga0233434_1000072_pt1 | contig 135511 bp, 128 predicted proteins | sample SI_122_August201_4_FD_182738 | JGI IMG/M metagenome (GOLD analysis project Ga0233434, IMG submission 182738) | Seawater microbial communities from Saanich Inlet, British Columbia, Canada - SI_122_August2016_120_MG | ecosystem: Environmental > Aquatic > Marine > Inlet | place: Canada: British...
TCGATCAACTACTTGCTTGACCGCTTCTATTCTAAATTCTTCTGTGTATCGATTGTTGCTCATATTCACCTCTCTTATAGCCATTTTGTATGACTGAAAGGTGTCTAGTAAAGTGATAGCGATTCAACTCAGCCATTTTCATTGGACGCAAGCTTCACGAAATATATTGACGGTCTAATTGGTTCGAGACAGACCGAACAGATTAGTGAACACGACATATAACGAACGTAGTTACTTTTTGCCAGGGTTATGAATATTAAACTTGCTCTGATAATACTCATAGTGGCTACAATGCCGCTGTCCATCGAGGCTGCTTCTCAAGAGAGAATGTAGGCTTCACTTAACTCGATACTGCCTTCGACCAGATCGATCGTCTATACAATGCTTAGTGAGTCTTTTAGTGGGCAGGTAAGTAGCCCTGGAAAGTTCAGCCAGTATGAATTCACGCTAAACGAAAATGGAGTCAGTATTTCTATAGTAATACGTCTGTCTCTCATTGACTGAGCAAATAGCCTCATAAATACCGCCTTTGAAACTGGCAACAACCTAAGATTGGATTAGCAGTCGATGATAGGCATACTATCAATAATTCTTTAGGGGAAGGCACCATGCGCAACTTCTTACTGACTATTCTCTGGATGTCAATTATCGGCAATGCGATCCAGTTTCTAATTATGGCTACGGCTACCTGGCAAATCATTTCAGGCAGCTACTCGTTTTCCGATCTTACTTTAGAAGTATATGTCACACAGCTTGCTCCCTGGCTCAGCTGGATCAAGACAGTCCTTGCTGCCATGCTAGGAGATCTCGGAAGTGCGATACTTACTTTGCCAATTTTTGTAATTTCTCCAATGAAATTTGTTGCAGGACTAGTAATAGGCTGGTGGGCGAATACCGAGCTTAAGAATTTGTCCACTGAACCGGCACTACAATAACTATTTTCGCCAAGCTCTAAAAGGCAGGCTAATAGAGCCAATACAGAAAAAGGGAAAAGATTTTGAAAAGAACAGAAATTGTACTCGTATTAACAGTATTTCTATCCATCTGCTTTACGACTTTTGCCTCGGCATCCTATGCTCAGCAAAGAACTCTGCTAGATGGAGTGTATACCGATGCGCAGGTTACCGCAGGTGAGGATGTTTACGAGAGTAGTTGCAATGCCTGCCATGACCTTAAGTTTTATAGAGACATGTGGAAAGTTTGGGTGGATAAGCCGCTGATGAATTTTTGGTACACAATTGTTGCGGAAATGCCTTCAGACAATCCCGGGTCTTTGATGGATACAGAATACACAAATATACTCGCAAATATACTTTCAGAAATGGGCTTTCCTTCGGGAGATACAGAACTTGACCCGAATAAGGGTATGGACCAGATCACTATTGTAATGCCGTGATTATTACGGGCGCTCTACAGTAGGCGGTATTGGAGGCAGCTTTTGAGAAAGGTTTTGGTATTTGGAAATTCCGGTTCGGGAAAATCTACTCTGGCAAAGAAGCTGAGAGATTCTGAAGAACTTGCCCATCTTGATCTGGATGAGCTTGCGTGGCAAAACACCAGCCCTCCTCAAAGAGCGTCTTTGGAGGAGTCTTGCAATGCAATTCAAGATTTTGTTCAGGAAAATAACGCCTGGGTGATAGAAGGCTGTTATGCCGACCTTCTTGAGTTTGCAGCACAAGAAGCGAATGAAGCCATTTTCCTGAATTTGCCTATTGAAGTATGCATCGACAATGCAAGACAGCGCCCCTGGGAACCGCACAAATATTCATCGAAGGAAGCACAAGACGCAAACCTGGAAATGCTATTAGACTGGATTAAGCAATACGGAAAAAGAGAAGATGTTTTTTCTCTCGAGGCTCATTCGTCTTTCTACAATAACTTCGCAGGCAAAAAAGTCATGCTCGTCGACAACGAGATAGACTAGCAACACAGCTCAGCGGAATAGATTAATGGAGTCGTCATGAAGCATATCTATACCCATGAAGAACTTCTAGTATTGCATTCCGTTAAGAATATTCTCACACGCCACGGCATCGATTCCTTTGTGAAGAATGAGCATGTAGCCCCTATGAGCGCAAGACATGGCATTTCGAATATGTTTCATGAGCTTTGGGTATACAACGATGAAGATTATACAAAAGCTTCAACCATCATTGAGAACGAAGTGGAAAATCCAGAGCCGAAAGTATCGTGGCATTGTGCTGGCTGCGACGAAGACAACGATGGTAGTTTTGAAGTATGTTGGAAGTGCGAGAATCCTCCAGCCGAGATTTAAGTGATATTGCGTTTTAGATAAAACGAAGTCATAGTTGGAGTGGTTTGGCCTTTATCCAAAAACTTGTTCTAAACCCTTTTTTAGTAAGCTCAGGAGTTTTCAGAATAGACATGAAGCGACGCAGCATACTCATAACATTGATGACTTTTCTTCTTATGGGTTGTCAAACTAGCATTGAGCCCGAGTACGGATTAGTAACCTGGTACCTATCCAATTCTACTGGCACCAGGACTACTCTTAATATTTACGACAAGGTTTGCGAGCGTAGCCATTTCAGAATTCGTGTGCCTCGCACAGGAGAAAGTCCACTTCAGACCTGCGCTAACAGCGAGGGCAATGGAGAAATCAGGTACCAACGAACCGGCGGCTACTCAGGATCAGATAACCCATGGATTCACAGTACTATGCGTAGCAATCAGACTCTGATGATACGTTAGTCTTTTTTGTAGACAAAAACAAAACACAAGAAAAAACCCTCGATCAACTTGCACAAGGAAGAATAATGAACAAGTACCTTATCCTGCACTATGGTTTTGAAAAACCAACCGCCGAAGAAATGGGAGCATGGAATCAATGGTTCGAATCGATTGCGGATATTCAAATTGAGCGAGGCCACTTTCCTGGAGGAAGCGAAGTGTCAGAAACTGGTGTATCAGATCTGCCATTTGGGAAAGATTCTATTACAGGCTACACAATGATTCAGGCAGAAAGTCTTGAAGAAGCTACAAAAATTTCACAAGCGTGCCCATTTGTACAATGTACAAGAGTGTATGAAGTGCGGGGCTAAGCCATTTTCCATAGTGAAAGCTGACGATTCAGGCAGCAAACATTTTTTGATCAGCCGAGATGATTGATGAAGATTCTGTCGGTATTCTTTCTAAGCGTTACACTCCTCGGCTGTGGTCAGCCTAAGGAAGAGACTACACAGCAAGCTCGCATTGATGAAAGCGATGCGCTAACCGGAAGTTTTCGTATGGGAAATCGCGAGATTCGGGAAGAGATGTATCAGGAACTGGAGAAACATGAAGTGGAGTACTGGATCAATGACGATGGCTCGATTGGTTACAACTTAAGCGATGGTAAAGCAATTGATGTTCTCGGATACGATGTAATTAATGCTTATATTAGAGCGAACTAAGTTTGATTCAATTTACAAACCCAAACAATTAGAACAACACATAGAGCGGGGCGTTTAGTTGATGATTGATCTAAGAGAAATGAACGAAGTCGATCCGGTTTGCCCTCATTGTAACGAAGCTCAACATGAAATCTGGTTCAAGGAAATGAAAAGCACTTTCGGGCGACGCTATATTTACTTCTGTTCGAGCTGTAAGAAAGTGTTGGGAATTTCACATCGAAAAGGTTTCTTGATGGGGTGATCTGGTAGCATCTCTTACAACCCATCTACTTACAAAACGAACAACACTATTGGTAACGCTATTATTAGCCGCGGCAGTGCTAAATGGCATCGCTTACGCTGGAAAGATTAAAGTCCCTAACTTTCAGAGCCGGCACCACAATGGGGGTGCTGACTGAGCTATTCTCCGATGCGGCAACTCGAACAGCCGGACCCATCATCTCCACATTTTGCAACATTTCAACTAATGACTGATTGAAGCGGAAGTTTGTTACCGGTCGCGAGACCTTTCCGTCTTCTATAAGAAAAGTACCATCTCGCGTGAGCCCGGTATAAGAAATGATTCGAGGGTTAAGGCCTCGTATATACCAAAACCGAGTTAATAGAACTCCTCTTTCAGTAGAAGCTATCATCTCCTCAAGAGAGTTGTCTCCACCAGCCATGATCAAATTGGATGGGCCCGGCAAGACTTGCTGATCTAATTGATCTGCCCAAAAGCGTGAACGGGCTAGATCCTCAACTCGACCGGAATTTATCCAAGACTGACGGCCCCTTGCCTGACCCTCGCTAGTAAACGGGCTGACTTCAGCATCGGCATAAGTAGGATCACTATAAATATTCACTCGATCATCAAATAACTGTTCGCCGATGCGATTACCGCCACCGGGTTTTGAAAAATAGGAGCGGCCTTCATCCGCAGTACGCTGATTGAACGCATTCCTCATTCGTAACATCAACATGCCTACGGCAGTAGGTTCGAGAATGGCGGTGTACTTTCCCGGATCGAGCCTGGTCTTTCGCCAGCTTGCGCATTTTCTTACTGCGTCATTGGCGATTCGCTGGCTTTCGATATTGTTCCAGTCATTTGCCTCGTCGCCTGCCCAACCGGACTGAAGACCGTCTACAGTGCGCGAGGTTAATGTGTAGGCAACACCGGTATTGGAATGACTCCCATACAAGCCATTGGATGTAGCAACTGTTGATGTCCCGGCCTGAACGTCCATATAGGATGCGGCAATCTGATCAGATGCCTGAGCCTGCTGGATAGCAATTGCAGCAGCCTCGGCTCGGGTGAGAGGGTCCAGTTCACCGGTTGAATCATAGTAGGCCTGAACCGGCTGGTAACTTTGTACTCCGAGCTCCGGCACGTATTCCGGGCTCTCTGGAGCAAGGCGCGCCATGATCTCCGATTGTCTAACAGCGGCTTCGAGTTCAGAGCTGTCCAGGCTGTTAGTATTTATGGAGGCGACTCGCTTGCCGAATACACTGGTGATATTGACGTTAGTGCTGTCGGCGCCGCCGGCACTGGTTATTCTATTGGTGGCTACACGGGTATACCCGCGCCAACCGGAATCGATATTTACACGGCAGTGATCAGCTTGGGACAGTTGTATGATTCTGTCGCTGATGCTCTTGAGATCGTCTGAAGGCAAGCCTTTTTGTTCTGCCATAATTGCTCTTAATGTTTATTACGCGGTGTTAATAATATCGATATCACGAAATAGCGAGATCGGACAGCCGTGTGAAACGGCGTTTACTTGTATTGGTTGTCCCTTGGCATCGCCGAATGAAGCGCCCAGATAATAAGTGCTTGCTCCGCCAATGCTATCCAGTGCATTCCAGAACTCTGGTGTTCTGCCTACATAGGCAACGTCTCTGAGCATCTGAAACTTGCGGCCGTTTCTTATTTCCCAGAAAACTTGTCCACCGAATTGAATATTGTAGCGTTGCTGATCGATGGAATAGGAGCCACGTCCTTCTACCAGAATTCCCCGATCCGTATTACCGATGATGTCGTCTTCACTTAAGTCTTCTTCGCCGGGCAACATGCTTACGTTTGGCATGCGCTGAAATGGCATGGTTTCCCAATTTTGACCGTAGGAGCAACCATGGCTTCTTGTAATTCCGGTGTACTGGGAAATCCACGCGGCTTGTTCACGAGTGGTTTGATAATCTACGAAGATACCGTCTTCTATAATTGGCCATGTCTCGGCGGGTACGCCTTCATCGTCCCAACCGGTGGTTGCACAACCGCCAAACTCAGTACGATTGCCAACAAACTGCATAAACTCGGGTCCGAGTTGTAGTTTGCCAATGACATCTTCCGGCGGGTAGATAAACGACGTGCCGGCGTAATTTGCCTCGAAGCCAAGAGCGCGATCCAGTTCTGTAGGATGGCCAATCGCTTCGTGAATGGTTAGCCAGAGATTGGAAGGGTGTAGAACCAGATCCCATTTTCCAGGATCAACCGGAGGTGCTTCCAGTTTCATTGCCGCTTCTTCTGCCCAGCCTTCAGCTCTGGATGCCAACTCCAGACCCATTACATATTCGTATCCTCTTCCTGCTGGTTCAACCACGGCGCCACGGGTTTGGAAATCACTTCCATCCGGTGAGATGGCGGTAATATTGATTGAAGGATTTATGCGAAACAGGGTTTGTCTCACCATTGAGCCTTCCGACGTAGCAAGCAGCCGCTCTTCCTTGACTGACAGAATGCTACTTGAGGAAAAACGGATATTGTTTACCCGTAGCGCTTCTTCATTGATTCGCAGTAGTAATGCTGCCTTGTCTTCGAGGGAAATGTCGAAGGGATCAACACTATGGGGCGTAACCCAGTCGGCATCGGGGAACACATCTACGGGTGCCAGAATGGTTTCTGAAGGCGCGACTTCATTGTTGGCGTTGGCGATCATAACGGCCTCTCTGGCCATATCAGCTACAGCATCCCTGGTCATGGTCTGGGTGGCTGAAAAGCCCCATGAGCCGCCGACGAGAGCCCGTACATTAATGCCATAGGCGTCGGAGCTCTGTACCTGGGTAATCATTTCTTCGCGAGCACCAATAGCCTCAAACTGGGTTCGAATTATTCGGCCGTCAGCGTAGTCGGCACCCGCGCTGCGGGCAGCATCGATAGCATGAAGCAATAGTTCCTGCTCGGTGGACGTCATGCTCTGCGCAGCTACAGGCATAGGGCTGGGAAGCAGAATTCCAGCTGCGGCAGCAACTGTGCTCAGGCGCATGAAATCTCGGCGAGATAGCCGATTAATCGGGCTGTCTCCTGGCAAGTAAATAGGTGTGCCAGTAGAAGTCGCTGAGCCGAGATGATTGGCAGGTATTGGAAGCTTTATATTGTTCATTGGCTAAGCAGCATAGCGTAGAACTGCTGGAGGGAAAACTACTAAGTAATAGAGCTAAATGGTGAAAGTGAGGTGGTATCGGTGACGCTAGCTAATGGTGGAACAAGTAAGAGGGGAGTTAGTAAAGAGAGCGCTACCAAGCTCAGCGGCTCCAAACCAGCAACTGGTTATTTGCGGGCATTGAATTGTCTTCTATCAAATTCAAACCAACGGCAGAGGCTAGTTCGCACACCCATTCAAAATCTCGTATGCCGCTTTCGGGGTTTCGGTCTTTTAACCAAAGATCGAAACTGGCATTGCTTTCGGTAGTGAAGTCGTCCTTATACTTGAATGGGCCATATACCAAAACTTTTCCTGTCTCTGACAGTTGCTGGCCAACACCCCGGAAGAAATTCTCAACAGAATTCGCTGACATGATATGCAGGCTGTTAGCGGTGAAGACCACATTGCTGGGAGCGCATTCCCAGATGGGCTGATTAACATCGATAGTGATGGCGGTTGGAAGCTTTTCTCGGTTCGCTGCGTTTATTCGCAGGTTCAGACTGTCGACGTTTGCTGGTATGTCGGAAGACTGCCAAGACAGTGTGGGAAGTTGCTCGGTGAAATAAACACAATGCTGCCCTGTGCCTCCGGCAATTTCGAGTACAGATTCATCACCTTGAAGATGACGTTTAAGAATGTCGAGAATTGCGGCCTTGTTGTTTTCGCAGGACTGACTGAAAGGCAGGTCTTGATTAACTTTCATTGTCAGTCGCCTCTAATTCTCTGAAATTTTTAGCTATTTTTGCCGGCGCAGGAAAACAGGCTTAGAGGGAGTGGAATCTTCTTCGCTATAACGGTAACCATCGACATCAAATTGTTTCAGCTTTGATGGTGAGTCGATTCTGTTTTTGATGATATAGGCTGCCATGGAGCCCCGAGCTTTCTTGGCGAAAAAGCTGAGTATCTTGTATTTGCCGTTGGAGTAATCCTTGAAAACAGGACTTATGATTTCGGCATCCAGCTTATCGGTTTGAACTGAGCCGAAGTATTCTATCGACGCGAGGTTGATTAGCACCTTACTTTTCTGTTCAGCCAGTTCGATGTTCAGGCTATCAGTGAGCTTGCTTCCCCAAAGATCATAGAGGCTTTTGCCATCTCTATTTCTAAAGCGAGAGCCCATCTCCAGCCGGTAGGCTTGCATCAAATCCAGCGGTCGAAGAATACCGTAGAGACCTGAAAGTATACGCAGATGTTTCTGTGCATAGTTAAGATCGTGGCCAGAAAATTGTTCGGCTTCCAAACCAATATAGACATCGCCCTTAAAGGCAAAGATTGCCTGCTTGGAATTTTTCAGGTCGAAAGGCATTTGCCAATTGGCATAGCGGGCAAAATTAAGTTCACCCAGCGTCTCGCTGATATTCATTAATTCGGAAATTTCCTCTGGCTTCAATTTCTTCAAATCGGAAACCAGTTTTTTCGAATCCGCAAGAAACCGCGGCTCGGTAAATTTTTTGCTCTGTGCAGGAGATTCAAAATCGAGAGACTTTGCTGGCGAAACTACCATTAACATAATACAGAAATCCTGTTCTTTGCTTTATTCCGGGCTTTCACTCTTGGTTCTCAAAGTCGAGCCACCATTCCAGCGGCGTGGTTCCATCCTCTGGGTCGTAGACATTGCCATAATACCAAACCGTGTCGGGATAATCTCTGCAAGCCTGATTCATAATGTCTTCGATATTCTGAAACCCGATGGAGAAGTGAATACTGTAGACCAGAGCGCGATCATTCTCCAAGTCGAGGGTGCCATCCATCTTCTCGAAGATCGGGGTTAGATAATCAGCCAACCGGTCCAGCTGATTCAGTCTGAATACACGAATGCAAAGATTCCCGCTGCGTTGAATCAACTCATATTCTGCGGCGGAAGGATTGAGGATACGAACCTTGTCTCCCGCTGCAAGATTACGAGTGAGAAGAGGTGATTTGAGCAGACGAACTTCGTCGGGAGATGAGGTGAGGTGCTCTACTAAGATGCTTTCGAACACGGGCTGGCCCTCGTCATTGACGCCAGCTATAAAGGGGAGTTCAGATCTAGTTTCGAGTTCGTTCAATTGACACCTGTGTTACGTTTGTAAAATTTGAGGTCTTGAGTTTAAGGCCTTGGGTTTAGGTTAAGGGCTTAATGCACAGGCATTACGGCAGCTTGGTTCACACTAGATGGGCTCAAAAGAGACCGGACTATAGATGAGCTGGGCTTTTGCAGGTAAGCTGCCTGTGAATTAATTTCTCCGATCCAGGGGATCATGAGGCTCTCTAGAGCCAGAGCGCTAATGATAGAGCGACTGCAGCGAATTGCTACTTTTTTAAACCGGCTCATGCCGCTAATTTATATTGGCGGGGTGTTTAGCCTGGGTGTGCTTCTGCTGAGTGTATTGGATGCCTCTTGGCCTGGGCATGACGAGTATATGATTCCCAGCTTATTGGGCTTCTGTTGGGCATTGAGCCTATTCAGTCTGGGAAGCCTGTTCAAGCATGTTCCTGCGCTGGCAGAGAGTGGCGCCGGACTTCAGGACAGGCTAGCTATCACGTTGAGAAGAGGCTTGCTGTGGGTTTTTGGCTTGCTGATTGTTGCTTTGGGGCTCGCGCTGCTGGTTCTTAGCTATCAGCTGTTACGCACTTGGGCGATGTCCTGAACTATTTCCTGAACTATTTGCTAAACCCAAATATAATTTGACCCTTGATTTAGTGCGGTTACTATTAGTGCCGCTATCATAAGAAAAATAGGCTCATGCAAAAAGTCATTTCAATTCTGGATAATTTTTCGAACACAGTGGGGCGTCTGGCTTCATGGTTCAGTGTTCTTATGGTGCTGGTCATGGCCGCCATCGTTATTCTTCGCTATCTGTTTCAGACTGGCTCCATTGCCATGCAAGAGTCTGTTATGTATCTCAATGCACTGATCTTCACATTGGGTGTTGCCTATACTTTGAAAGAACAAGGACATGTGCGGGTCGACATTTTTTATAACAGGCTTTCCAGTCGCGGCAAGGCGGTTGTCGATCTGGTGGGAGCGCTTGTGTTCTTAGTTCCCGCGACGGTGTTCATTATCTGGGTTAGCTGGGACTATGTTTCGGTATCATGGCGTATTCGCGAAGGCTCGCCAGAAACCAGCGGGCTGCCATTCGTATTTCTCTTGAAGGCAAGCATCATTCTGTTTTCTTTGTTGTTGATAGTTCAGGGGGTGTCTGAAATTCTGAAGTCAATTCAAGGGATAAAACAGACAGATTCTTTAGGCGAATTGGAAGAACATTAAAGAGAATTATTGAAAGAGTGATAAGAAGAACAAGTAAACCCGAATAAACTAAACCATACTAAAAGTAGAATAAGAATTGGCCGAATTTTTCCCCATACTGTTTTTCCTCGTCGTTTGCCTGACATTGATGGCTGGCTATCCTGTTGCGTTAACGCTTACCGGTGTGTCATTGATGTTCGCGGGCATAGGAATGTTAATAGGCAATTTTGATTCTGCCTTCATTACTCTTATTCCAAATCGTATCTATGGAATTCTGGTGAACCAAAATCTGTTCGCGGTTCCTCTGTTTGTTTTTATGGGCACCATGTTAGAGCGCAGCAAGATCGCTGAAGACTTGCTAAAGAACATGGCTATAGTCTTCGGACGCGTTCCAGGAGGTTTGGGAATCTCGGTGATCATCGTGGGTATGTTGCTTGCGGCAAGCACCGGAATTGTTGGAGCCACGGTGGTAACCATGGGGATACTCTCTCTGCCCACCATGATGAAGGCTGGTTACAAACCTTCATTGGCCTGCGGCACCTTGTGTGCAACGGGAACCCTAGGGCAGATTATTCCGCCTTCTATTTGTCTCGTGCTACTGGGAGAGGTGATATCTAACGCATACCAGCAATCGCAATTGAACGCCGGAGTGTTTGCACCGGACTTCGTATCCATCGGAGATCTATTTGCAGGAGCCATAATTCCTGGGCTGATACTGGTGGCGTGTTATGGCCTCTATGTTTTCTTCGTTGCGGTTCGAAATCCGCAGATGGCTCCACCGATGGAAGCCAGCGAGTTTCAACAGAGTCGGAGAAGCGTGCTAATTGCTTTACTAAAAGGACTGATTCCGCCGGTGGCACTTATGATCGCCGTATTAGGTTCTATTCTGATGGGTTTAGCTACACCTACGGAGGCAGCCAGCATCGGCGCCCTAGGTGCAATAGTACTGGCATTGCTGAAGAAGGCATTGAGTCTGCAGGTACTGCACAGTGTTGCTATCGAAACCCTTAGGGTGACATCGATGGTGTACTTGATATTGGTTGGAGCTACGATTTTTTCATCGGTATTTCGCGGCTTTGGCGGCGACTTGCTAATAGAAGATCTGTTGCTAAACCTGCCGGGTGGAGTGATATCGGCAACCTTTATAGTCATGTTGTTGATATTCCTATTGGGCTTCATTCTCGATTTCATCGAAATTACTTTCATGATTGTTCCATTGGTGGGGCCCATACTTCTTGCCATGGGGGTGGACCCAATTTGGCTGGGAATCATGATAGCGATCAATCTTCAAACTTCATTTCTAACGCCGCCTTTTGGATTTTCACTATTTTATCTTCGTAGTGTGGCGCCGGAGGAAATAAAAACTGAGGAAATCTATAGAGGGGTTATCCCTTTTGTTATGATGCAGGTGGCGCTAATGATCTTACTGGCGCTACAGCCATCGCTGGCCACCTGGCTACCAGGAGTACTGCAATAACACTCGGAGTTATAAATGAGTAGTGACGATTCGCGTTCGAAAGCGCCTGTAGGAGAACTTGCTCTACAAACAATAGCCATGCCAAAAGATACCAATGCCAATGGCGATATCTTTGGTGGTTGGTTAGTGTCGCAAATGGATTTGGCAGCTGGAATTGCCAGCAAGAAAATTTCTCAAGGCAGATCCGCTACAGTTGCTATCAAGGATGTAACATTCATTAGCCCAGTGAAAGTTGGTGCCATGGTGAGCTGTTTTACAGAAGTCGTTAAGACTGGTCGAACTTCGATTCAGATTAAAGTTGATGTATGGGCATCAGTTATCAACGTAAAGGAAGAGCGAAGAATGGTAGCTGATGGCATGTTTGTTTTCGTCGCTATCGATGATGACGGCAAACCGCGAAAGTTGCCAACGTAGTAAGTAATAGACACTAGACAGTATGCAAAAAAAATTCGAATGGATTTCCCCAAATATTAGTTAGAAGTATTAGCCGGAAGTTTTCTCGCTTCAACATAGGCGTCTTCGGCGATGCTGTGATAATTCTCAACGCCTTCCTGAAAGCTCTTATAGGACTCATAGATGCGGGCCGTAACTTCATCGGTCTGAGCTAGTTCGCTAACAACGTCGTTGGATAGGCGCTTTAACTCCACAAGAACATCGTCCGGTAGTTTGCGAAGCTCAACATTATGATCTTCAACCAGCACTCTCAGAGCTTCATTATTTTTGGCTGTTAGTTCATCCATTAATAGTTGATTCATCACTTCGGCGCCGGCACGCAAGATTGCTTGTAAGTCTGAGGGCAGTGCTTCGAATGCTGATTTATTGAAAATTGTTTCGAGAGTGGAGCCGGGCTCATGCCAGCCTGGATAATAGTAATAGTCTGCAACCGTATGGTATCCAGCGGCTAGATCATTGTATGGACTTACGAATTCGGTGGCATCCAGTGCGCCGGTTTGCATTGCAGTAAACACTTCGCTCACCTGCATGGTTACTGGCGTGCCGCCAGCGCGGCTGAATACTTCTCCGCCAAGGCCAGGGATCCGCATCTTCAAGCCTTGCAGGTCGCTCAGGGAGTTAATTTCTTTATTGAACCAGCCAAACATTTGGGTACCTGAGTTTCCGCCACGTACCGGAAGCAGATTGAATGGTTCATAGATCTCCTGCCAAAGTTCCTTGCCGCCGCCGTAGGCAAGCCAGGCATCCATTTCGGTTCCGGTTAGACCAAAGGGAATAGTTGAGAAGAAGGGAGTGCCGGCAATTTTACCTTGCCAGTAGTAAGCGCCGGTGTGGCCTATTTCAGCAACACCTTGAGAAACCGCATCGAATACCTCCAGACCGCCTACTAACTCGTTGGCACCATAGACACGAATCTTCATTCGGCCGCCGCTCATTTCCTCAACGATGTCGGAGAAATGTTCTGGCGATGTGCCAAGGGCCGGGAGGTTCTTAGGCCATGAGGTGATCAATTTCCATTCGTAGGTTTGCTGCTCAACAGCAGCTTGCTGAGTTCCGGCCGGGGTTTGTGTATCGCCGCCACAGGCAGCGAGTGCGAGCAAGAGAATGAATAAGCTCGCTGGCTTAAACAGAGATGGGAATGTTCTGGATTGCTTCATTGTGAATCCTCGATCTGTTCTTAATGGAAAGATGGCTATTAGTTTGGCTGATGGCTCTTAGTTGAGTTGATGACTCTTAGTTGAGTTGATGACTCTTAGTTAAGCTGATGCATTTAAGCTAATACTTCAAGCTTAGCATAGGAGAGCACCAGCCATTTGCTTCCAACATCATCGAAACTAACCTGCACTCTTGCGCTAGATCCCTGGCCTTCGTAATTGAGGATAACACCTTCACCAAATTTTCCATGGATAACACGCTGACCCAGCGACAATTCTGTCTGTGGTACTTCAATATTGCCACTCATTTGTCTTGTAAGGCCGGTGCCTAATTTTGTAGTTCCGAAGGAGGGTCGGCTTACTGATGACTTCAGTCTTACTTCATCGATTAATTCGCTGGGAATTTCGTTTATGAACCGAGAGGGGCGACAAAGATTAACATCACCATGCATTCGTCGTGACTCGGCATGGCTGATATAGAGCTTTTTCTCTGCGCGGGTTATACCTACGTAACAAAGCCGACGCTCTTCTTCTAGCCCAGTAATGTTGTCCATAGACATTTTGTGAGGGAAAAGTCCTTCTTCAAGGCCGACTAGAAATACAAGTTGAAATTCCAAGCCTTTTGCCGAGTGTAGTGTCATTAGCTGCACCGCATCTTCAGACTCAGAAGCTTGTGATTCTCCTGCATCGAGTGCGGCTTGATCGAGAAAGGCTGAAAGGAATGCATAGGACTTGATATCGAATTCTTCGTCCAGTTCGGCGTCGTCGAAATTGCCGGCGGCTGAAATTAGTTCATCGAGGTTTTCAACGCGCGCACGGGCTTTCTCTCCGCCTTCCTTCTCGTGATGTTGAATCAGGCCGGTGTTATTTATGATGTGTGCAACTTTTTCATGGAGTTCCAGCTCGTCACAGCCATCATTCAAATTGTCGATCAATTCCATGAACGCCAGCACTGCATTGGCTGCTCGGGAACTTAGCAAGGACTCATTGACGCATTTTGCGCATGCCTTCCAGAGGGAGCTGGCGTCATCTCTCGCTATACTGCGAATATTCTCCATGGTTCTTCCACCGATACCTCGGGTGGGAACATTGATGATGCGCTCCATTGCGGTATCGTCATCGCGATTAACCAATAGCCGCAAGTAGGCCAGGGCATTCTTGATTTCCAGTCGCTCATAGAAGCGATGGCCACCGTAGATACGATAGGGCATGCCAACCCGCAGCAGGGCGTCTTCCAGTTCTCTTGACTGGGCATTGGAGCGATAAAGAATGGCAGAGTCGATTCGCCTATTCCCTGAATTGAACCAGTCTTGAATTCGATCGACAACGAAACGTGCTTCGTCTTGTTCGTTGAATGCTTCATAGAGACTTATTTGTTCGCCATCTCCATCTTCCGTCCACAGGTTTTTACCGAGCCGGCCCTGATTGTTCTCAATTAGTTTGTTCGCGGCTTTCAGAATCGTAGATGTTGATCGGTAATTTTGTTCCAGACGAATAATGTCTGCGTCGAGGAAGTCCACATTGAACTGCTGAATATTTTCTATGCGTGCGCCGCGCCAACCGTAGATAGACTGATCGTCATCGCCCACCACCATCAGTGAATTGTCGGCGCCGGACAACACTCTCAGCCAGGCATATTGAATCGCATTGGTATCTTGAAACTCATCCACCAGAATATGTTTGAAGCGTTTCTGATAGTGGGCAAGCACCTGTGGATTCTTAAGCCATAGCTCATGGGCGCGAAGCAGGATCTCGCCAAAGTCGATCATTCCCCCGCGATTACAGGCTTCCTCATATGCCGCGTACACCTGCAACATGGTCTTGGTGTAGTCGTCTTCGAAATGATCGATGTTGGCTGCACGGAGGCCCTCATCTTTCTGGGAATTGATATACCACTGGCATTGCTTGGCAGGCCACTTGTCATCATCGATACGTAGGGAACGATTGATACGCTTTATCAGTCTTAGCTGGTCATCGCTGTCGAGAATATGAAAATCTTGAACCAGGCCGGCTTCCTGCCAATGGGTACGGAGCAGGCGATGTGCCAAGCCATGGAAAGTGCCAACCCACATGCCACCATGGTGCTGACCAAGCAGTTCATCGATTCGACCTCGCATCTCCCTGGCGGCCTTGTTGGTGAAGGTGACAGCGAGAATGGAAAAAGGTGAGGCTTGTTCTGCCTCAATTAGCCAGGCAATACGGTGAACCAATACGCGAGTCTTTCCGCTACCGGCTCCTGCCAGTACTAGTTGATGGGGGGAGGGGCTGGCGACAGCCTTCCTTTGCTCATCGTTGAGATTGTCGAGTATGTGAGAGACATCCATGGCGCGCTATTCTAACAAAATGTTGGGCGCAGTCGTGGCTAAATCATGCATATCCTGCGAATGGATTAGCTTCCCGTGGGCTTAGAGAAACACCCTCAAGTTTGATAGAATGCTGCGCTTGCATTGATCGTCATGGACGATCTGAAGATATTGGACATAGCCCATGATCGGGCGGGTCCTGTTACAGGAGAAATTTATGTCTGTTCGATCGGACAATATACCGTTCAGCTGGAAAGATCCTTTCCTGATGGAAGAGCAGCTTACAGAAGAAGAGCGCCTGGTTCGCGATACTGCTCGGCAGTATGCTCAGGAGAAGCTTCTGCCCAGAGTGCAGGAAGCCTATCGAAATGAAGAGACAGATCCCGAGATATTTCGGGAAATGGGCGCGCTTGGTCTGCTCGGACCGATGATTGAAGGCTATGGCTGTGCCGGTGTTAACTATGTGTGTTACGGACTGGCGGCTAAGGAAGTGGAAGCAGTCGATTCCGGTTACCGCTCTATGATGAGTGTGCAGTCTAGCCTTGTTATGCATCCAATAGCGGAATTTGGCTCCGAAGATCAGAAGCAGAAGTATCTGCCAAAACTGGCTAGTGGAGAATATATTGGCTGTTTCGGCCTGACCGAGCCTGATCATGGCTCCGACCCTGGCAGTATGAACACTCGTGCCAGAACAGTGGCTGGAGGCTATAGCCTGTCAGGCGCCAAGAACTGGATTACTAATTCACCTATCGCCGATGTGTTCGTGGTGTGGGCCAAAGACGATGATGGCGCTATCCGCGGATTCATTCTCGATAAGGGCATGGACGGGCTCAGTGCGCCGAAGATCGAAGGTAAGTTGGCATTGCGTGCCTCGGTTACAGGTGAAATTGTTATGGATGAAGTTTTCGTACCGGAAGAGAACCTGTTGCCAGGAGCGCGCGGTTTGGCCGGGCCATTTAGTTGTCTGAATTCTGCTCGTCTTGGCATTGCCTGGGGCGCGCTGGGTGCAGCAGAAACTTGTTGGCATACCGCCTTGCAATACACTTTGGATCGCAAACAGTTTGGTCGTCCATTGGCGGCGAATCAACTGATTCAAAAGAAGCTGGCCATCATGCAGACGGATATTTCGCTAGGATTGCAGGGCTGCCTGCAGGCTTGTCGTCTTCGTGATGAAGGCAAACTGGCTCCACCACTTATCTCACTGCTGAAGCGAAATTCTTGCTTGAAGGCGCTGGACGCTGCAAGGGAAGCTCGTGACATGCTGGGCGGAAACGGCATTTCCGATGAATACCCAATCATGCGCCATTCGCAAAACCTTGAGGTGGTTAACACCTATGAAGGAACTCAGGACATACACGCTTTGATTCTGGGTCGCTCTCAGACAGGTATTCAGGCCTTTACTGGAGCTTGAGGATAGGGACAGGAAACTCTTCGGGGTTTTCTGTGGTTTTTTTGTTTAGACCCGCTAACGCATTTGTTTAGACCCGCTAACGCATTTTTCTAGACCCGCTAACGCATTTTTTTAAACCGGCCAACGCATTTTGTTACGACCCGCTAGCGCACCCCTTCGATGAAGTTCGCGTCTCACTATTTTGGATCAGCTTGCTACTCAACTGTTCGTGGAATTCCTATAGATAGTTTAGGAACACTCCAAGAAATATGATGGCACCTACCCAATTATTGTTCAGAAAGGACTTGAAGCAGGGGCCAGGAAGACGATCCCTGATGAGATATTGTTGATAGGCTAACAGTACACTGGCAGCAACTAGTGAAAGATTAAACAAGAATCCCATCTCGAACTGCTTGCCCGCAAGATACATGGAAATAACGAACATGACCTGCAGGCTGGCAATAATTATCTTATCCGCGTCGCCGAACAGTATTGCAGTAGACTTGACCCCTATCTTCAAATCGAATTCTCTATCTGCCATGGCGTATTGGGTATCGTAAGCCACGGTCCAGATCGCATTGGCGATAAACAATAGATAGGCAGCTTGGGGAATAGGGTCTCCGACAGCGGTGAACGCCATCAGTATCCCCCAAGAGAATGCTACTCCCAATACTACCTGGGGAAGATTGGTGAAGCGTTTCATGAACGGATAGATTGCAACAATTACGACGGCGCCAAAGGACAACAAGACGGTTGTCCAATTGGTCATTAGCACTAACAGAAAACCGACAATAGACAGAACCAAAAAACAGGCAAGGGCGTCTCGCTCTGTTAGCGAGCCTACCGCCAACGGTCGTTGTTGAGTCCGGTCGACACGGCCATCGATACCGCTGTCGGCAAAATCGTTGACGCAACATCCCGCCGAGCGCATCACCGCTGTTCCTAATGTAAATATTAGAAATAGACCAAAGCTCGGGAAACCGCCGGAAGCTATCCATAGCGCAATCAACGTTGGCCATAGTAAAAGGAATATTCCCACAGGACGATTAATGCGGGTCAGCTGTGCAATTGCGGGAAGTTTGCCGTAGAAGCCAGGGAATCGAGCTCGAACTCTGTTAGCCAAACGGCTTTGCAATGTCTTCAGGAATTCCATGTCAGGACTTCAATACCTTGTACGGCTGTATTAAATTGGCTCGAGGAGGAGTGCTCGCTAGCATAGAAGACTTTTGCTCTAGAGTAAAAAGCTTGTTGCATTCTTTATGAGAGAAACCGTGAATGAATTGCGTATGTTGAAAAGTAGGACAGAAGAATTGTAGGACAGATAGCTGAATCTCTTCAGCGATTAGACGTTCACGTAGTCGGTGTTATCCCCTAACCAGCGCCAGATAAGAGGGTCGATGATGTCGGGATGTTGACTGAGGATAAGTTCCGAGGCATCGCGAACCTGATCCAGTAAATTTGCATCACGAGTGATGTCGGCAACCTTAAAGCTCATCAAGCCCGTTTGCTGAGTACCAAGAACCTGGCCCGGTCCTCTTAGCTCGAGGTCTTTTTCGGCAATATAAAAGCCGTCGTTGCTTTCTCTCATGACCGAGAGCCTCTGTTGGCCCGCCTTGGATAGAGGTGATTGGTAGAGCAGGATGCAATGGCTCTGCTTCGACCCTCTCCCTACGCGACCACGGAGCTGATGTAGTTGGGCAAGGCCCAGGCGCTCCGGATTCTCAATGACCATAAGACTGGCATTAGGCACGTCTACACCTACTTCGATAACCGTTGTAGCAACCAGTAGTTGTAGCTCTCCGTTCTTGAAAGATTGCATGACTCCCACTTTTTCCTTTGGCTTCATGCGCCCGTGTATTAAGCCTATTCGAATATTGGGAAGAAGCTTACGCAGTTGTTCTTCAGTCACCTCGGCAGCCTGGCACTGCAGAACCTCGGACTCTTCGATCAAGGTGCAAACCCAATAAACCTGACTGTTCTGAGCGCAGGCCTGGGCAATTCTTTCCACCACCTGATCTCGTCGCTCGCTGGAAATTATCGCCGTATTCACCGGCGTTCTACCCGGAGGCAATTCATCGATGATGGAATTGTCCAGATCGGCATAGGCGCTCATAGCAAGTGTTCTTGGGATAGGGGTTGCTGTCATTACCAGTTGGTGGGGATTCAATTTGTGGGTGCCTGCTTTCTCTCTCAGCGACAGGCGCTGGTGAACACCGAAGCGATGTTGCTCATCGATAATGATTAATCCCAGTTTGTGATAAATAACCTCATCCTGAAAAAGAGCATGGGTTCCAATAAGTAGTTGGCATTCCCCTTCTTGTAATGAAGCCAAGATTTGAGCCCTGGCCTTGCCCTTGATCTTCCCGCTGAGCCAACCTACTTGAATTCCCAGAGGTTCAAACCATTGAGTGAAGTTCGCCAGGTGTTGCTCTGCTAGTAATTCGGTAGGTGCCATCAAGGCAACCTGGTAGCCGGCGGAAACGGCTTGAAGAGCGGCTAGCGCAGCGACCACTGTTTTTCCAGAGCCTACATCCCCTTGTAGCAAACGCAACATAGGGCAGACACGAGAGAGGTCGTCAATAATTTCATTACTTACTCTTTGCTGAGCGCCTGTGAGTTTGAAAGGCAGGCTTGCAAGAAAACTAGCGGACAATGAATTTTTCTTTTCAAATTGTGGGGCTATTTGTGTCTCTGAATCATTCTTGAATCGTCGCATGCAGAGGCGGTGTGCCAGTAACTCTTCGAAGGCGAGGCGACTCTGTCCAGGGTTTACTCCCGCACTTAACCAATCCAGTGGCGCATCGATGGGAGGTTTATGAATCAGACGAATAGCATCATTCAATTCATAGAGGCCTAAGCTTGTGCTGAGAGATTCCGGTAGATAGTCGGGCAAACTCAGTTTTTTGTCGCTGTCATTTTCGGGAGTGCTACCACCGAGATAGGTGAGGGCCTGCTGAATTATGTTTCGTAGCCTCGCTTGCTGTAATCCTTCGGTAAGCGGATAAATTGCTGTCAGTGAATCACTAAGAGGTTCGTCTTCTAGATCCGTGCTCACACGATACTCAGGATGATAGATCTCCATACCGTTTCGGCCGCGCCGAACTTCTCCATAACATCTAATCTTCGTGCCGGGTGCGAGAGAGTTTTTCTGTGCTGCGCTGAAATGGAAGAACCGAAGACTGATAAATCCTGAATCGTCGACCAATGTGCAGTGCAGGCTGCGCCGGCGCCCAAACTGAATACTGGAATTAATCACTTCGCCCTGCAGTTGAACAGTCTCTCCTACGCGAGCAGAAGCGATGGTATTTATTCGGGTTCTATCTTCATAACGGAGGGGCAGATGAAACAGAAGGTCTTGAACATTATTTATAGACAGTTGCTGCAGTTTCTTCTGCAACGCCGGACCGACTCCCCTGAGCTGGGTGAGTGGAATCTGACTGAGTTGGGGCTCTGCCTTGTTCAAGTGGTGTTACCTGTCTGGAGGAAGAAACAAGAACAGGCTAATTATATGTGTTTTTATACAGTAGTTCTATAGAGCGAGAACAGCATCCACTTCAACGGAGACATCCTTGGGCAGCGCACTAACTTGAACGGTGGCGCGGGCAGGATAGGGTTCGCTAAAGTACTCAGCCATGATTCCGTTTACAACGGCGAAATCTGCCAGGTCCACTAGATAGATTGTTAGCTTTACTGCGTCATTGAGACTGCTATTTGACGCTTCGGCGACCGCAGACAGGTTCTTGAAAACCTGATGAGTTTGAGCGTCTATGCCGCCTTCACGTATCTCCATTGTCTCGGGTACAAGGGGAATTTGTCCGGAAAGGAATACTAGAGAGCCAGTCTTAACCGCTTGTGAATAGGGGCCGATGGCTGCAGGAGCCGCGTTGGTATGAATGGTCTCTTTATCCGTCATTTCGATCTCCAGGATTCGGGCTTACGTGAGATTGGTTCCAGGGGTGCCTATTGAACTTTTGATGGCCTTACGAACTTTACGACTCTTTACTCGAGTAACTTTGCTCACTGGTTTGATGAGTCGAACTCTCTTCATCACATGTGCCAAGTGGACACGATTTCGTACGTTGACGGAAAGGTTTACGATACTGAATCTCGCGTCTCTCTCAACAGTACTGATTTTTTCTATGTTGGCTTCAGTGCTGGTAATGGTAGTGGCCAGGGTCGCGATGATGCCACGCTGATTCTCCAGTTCGACTCTTAGTTCAACAGAGAATTCGCCCTCAACATCTGGATCCCATCGAACCTGAACACACTTCTCAGGGTTGTCACGAATCTCAGAGATATTATTGCAATCGTCAGTATGAATCACCATGCCGCGACCGGAGCTAATGTGGCCAACAATGGGATCACCAGGTATGGGATGACAACACTTGGCATAGTTCATCACCATGCCTTCGGAGCCGTGAATATCAATCGAGCCTGCATGATCGGATTTTTTCTGTGCTTCATCGGCTGTCAGATCACTATTGGCAGCGAGTCTCTGAGCTATCATGTAGGACATGCGATTTCCAAGCCCTATTTCTTCTAACAACTGTTCCATGGACTTGAGATTAATCTGTTGCAGTACCGCATCAACATTTTCCTGATTGACATTTTCGAGTTGAGTTCCAAAACCAGCCAGCGCCTTAGTAAGCAGGCGTCTGCCGAGAGCTACTGATTCAGATTGCTTCTGGTTCTTAAGGTAGTGACGAATATTACTGCGCGCCTTACCGGTTACTACGAAGCTTAACCAGGCAGGGTTTGGTTGAGTTCCTGGTGCGGTGATGACTTCAACTGTTTGCCCGCTCTGCAGTGGCTCACTCAATGGAGCCAGGCGACGGCTTATTCGGCAGGCAACACAGGAGTTGCCCACGTCGGTATGAATGGCATAGGCAAAATCTACAGCGGTGGAACCGGCGGGTAATTCGAAAATCGTGCCCTTTGGAGTAAACACATAAATTTCGTCCGGGAACAGATCAATCTTCACATTTTCGATAAACTCAAGTGAGTTACCGGCATGCTTCTGTAAATCCAATAAGCCGTTTACCCATTCCCGCGCTCGTATATGAGAGTTGCTTGGCAAGTCGTCGCTGGATTTGTAAAGCCAGTGTGCGGCGATGCCGTTGTTGGCCATAGCCTCCATTTCTTCGGTACGAATCTGAATTTCGATAGGCACTCCGTGCATGCCGAATAGAACAGTGTGCAGAGATTGGTAACCGTTGGCTTTGGGGATAGCGATGTAGTCCTTGAAGCGGCCCGGTACCGGTTTGTAAAGGCTATGGACAGCACCTAGTACGCGATAGCAGGTATCAACTCGATCAACTACTATTCGGAAAGCATACACATCCATTATTTCCGAAAACGACTTGCGCTTGCTGCGCATTTTTTCATAGATGCTGTAGAGGTGCTTTTCACGACCTCTAGTGCGACCGGGTAATCCTTCTCTTTCAAGGCAGGCTTCCAGGGAGGTTTGAATCTTGGAGAGAATTTCTTTTCGATTTCCTCGTACGTTCTTTACTGCGGTTTGAATTCGGCGAGCACGCATGGGATGAAGAGCGGAGAAGCCCAGTTCTTCAAACTCCACTCTTACGGAATTCATGCCCAGTCGATTAGCAATTGGAGCGTAGATGTCCAAAGTTTCCCGGGCAATGCGCCGGCGTTTTTCAGGATTCAGAACTTCGAGGGTTCGCATATTATGTAAGCGATCAGCGATCTTCACCAGAATTACCCGAAGGTCTTTGGCCATGGCCATGGCCATCTTCTGAAAGTTCTCGGCCTGTGCTTCGGCACGGCTGCTGAAAGTAATTTTGTTTAGCTTGCTTACACCGTCCACCAGATCGGCAACGGTATTTCCAAATTGGGATTTAATTGCGGTCTTGGTTATTCCGGTATCTTCGATAACGTCATGCAACATGGCTGCCATCAGAGATTGATGGTCCATGTGCATTTCACCAAGAATTCCGGCAACTGCTAGAGGGTGAGTTACATAGGGCTCGCCACTACGCCGGAACTGACCCTCGTGGGCCTGTTCCGCATAGAAGAATGCACGACGTACGTAATTGACCTGATCTTTTTCGAGATAATCGGATAGTCCAATTGCGAGTGAGTCGATACTGTCTACTGCTGGGACTTGCAAGACACGACTCCTGGACCTTTTCGCCTTAGCTGAAGGCTTTAATTCCTCTACCGAGGGTTCTTATTCCTCAGGTGAGGCCTTCTCTTCCTTAGCTGTTTCTTCTTTTTCTGCAGTAGCGGCTTCGTCATCTGCTGCAGCTTCAACTTCAGCAGGCTTTTCTTCGCCTTCCGTACCTTCGGCTTTTTCGGCAGCCTCAGCATCAACTGCTTCAAATTCTGCTTCGATGTCTACCGCTGGCTTTACAATCAGGATTGAAGCATCAACATGACCATCTGCGATTTCGCGTAAGGCAATAACGGTTGGCTTGTCATTGTCCACTTCTACCATTGGATCTTTACCGCCGGTCTGAAGCTGACGAGCACGCTTACTGGATACCATAACCAGCTCAAAACGGTTATCAACCTTGTCCAAACAATCTTCTACAGTGATTCTAGCCATTACATATATACCTTAATAATCGCCTAAAGCGGTGCTTTGTAAGGCGAATACGCCCAATTGGGGCTTCATTTACGAGGATCGGGGATTTTACTGAATTCCTAGCCAAATTGCATACAATTCTTGGTATTTCAGGAGGGCTAGCTTTGAGTGAGAGTGTCCAGCAGCTGCGAGAGATTGAGCCGTTGAGAGCCTACAGTGAGCTGCCGGCTACGGATTACGGCTCGGATATCCTCCAGTGCAGTATTGAAGTCGTCGTTAACCACAATGAAATCAGCCTCGGCGACATGGGAGATTTCGGCGACAGCCTGATCCATTCTTCGGTTTATAGTCTCGACATCATCCTGACCGCGGCCGGTGAGTCGTGCTTTTAGGGAATCCAAAGAAGGAGGCAAGATAAAGATAGAACAGGCCTCTGGGTGTAGATTTCGGACCTGAGATGCGCCCTGCCAATCAATTTCCAGAATGACGTTGATTCCACTGTCCAGCAGCAGCTTAACTTGAGCTTCGGAAGTGCCGTAGTGGTTTCCGTAGACATCGGCGCTTTCCAAAAAATCGCCCTTGCCAAGCATATCCACATATTTTTCTTTGCTGACGAAATGATAGTTGATGCCATCAATCTCGCCTGGACGCTGTGCTCTGGTGGTATGGGAGATAGAAACAGAGAGCTGTTGATCATGATCTACCAGAGCCTTTACCAGGCTGGTCTTGCCGGCACCGGAGGGGGCGGTAACTATAAAGAGTGTGCCTCTGGGCATTGAAAGATCTCCCTGTGCTTCTAATTAAATCAAATCAGGCTGTGTGTTCGTTATTCGATATTTTGAATTTGTTCGCGCATTTGTTCAATAAGTACTTTTAACTCAACGGCGTTGAGTGTGGTTTCCGCGACGATGGACTTCGAGGAAAGGGTATTAGCTTCTCGATTGAGTTCTTGCATAAGAAAATCCAGCCGTCGACCTTTCTGACCCTTGGCATTCATCACTCTCTCGACTTCATTTAGATGAGAGTGCAATCGGTCCAGTTCTTCGTCCACATCCGCTTTTTGCGCAAGCAATGCGACTTCCTGTTCGAGACGTGTCGATTCGAGTTCGAGGTTCAGGTCATTGACGCGGTCCAGCACATTTTGCTTTTGAGCCGACAGGATATCCGGCATTCTTTCCTTCACCGAACTTACGATTTCCCTGATGGACTTAATCCGCTGGAGAATGAAGCCCTCGAGTTCGGCGCCTTCTCTTTCTCTGGTGGCAATAAGATCATCCAGTGTTGCGGAAAATAATTCCAGCGCCTGTTTTTCGATACTGCTATCGTCTTCTTGCTGATCCTGAATGACACCAGGCCAGCGAAGTATTTCCATGTTATTGAGACTGGATGAGGTTCCCGTTATTTGTTCGATATCAAAATTTGCCTGCACCAGATTTCGGATTAGGCCTCGATCCACCACTATTTCGGAACTGTCGGAGCTGCCGGATTGAAAACGAAGTTGGCACTCTACCTTGCCGCGATTCAGTTTTTTTCTGACAGATTCCCTAACTGCGTTTTCAAGACTACGAAGATTTTCAGGCAGACGTAAGCTGGTTTCCAGATAACGGTGATTCACCGAACGGATTTCCCAGGTTAGGGAGCCCCAGTCCTGATTCAGTTGCTGTCTGGAGAATGCGGTCATACTTGATGTCATTTTTGCTTATCCAAGGTATTGAATGAGGCCATATATTGCTTGCGCTGCTGCGCTTCCAGATAGGATTCTAACCCAAAGCGGATTTATTCGCAGTGAACTCTTTCTTCAACCTTTATCCATCCTTAGTCTAGCCTCTATAAGCTTTCGTGAGCATTTCTTATGAGCAGCTCAGCTCTGTGTTTGACCAAGGCTCTGGGCCGCTCGCTATAAAGAGGAATATCAAGGATAATTTGGCTGACACTCCGACCATCCTATTTGGAAATACTATGACAGACTTTTCTCGCCCCAGCGGTCGCAAAATAGACCAGCTACGGGACATATCAATTACTAGAAATTATACAAAACACGCCGAAGGTTCGGTTCTAATCGCCTTTGGGGATACTAAGGTTCTTTGTAATGCATCGGTGGAAACATCGGTGCCGCGTTTCCTAAAGGGCACGGGTCAGGGTTGGGTCACCGCCGAGTACGGCATGCTACCTCGCTCCACCAATAGTCGCATGGATAGGGAGGCGGCACGTGGGAAACAGACCGGGCGTAGTCTGGAAATTCAAAGACTTATTGGACGATCACTGCGAGCGGCAGTGGATTTGAAGGCTCTGGGAGAACATACCATTAAGGTGGACTGTGACGTGATTCAGGCGGATGGAGGCACCAGAACAGCGTCAATTACAGGAGGTTGTGTTGCTCTGCTTGATGCCGTGAATCATATGCTTGGCAAGAACATGATAAAGAGCAATCCGATTCAACAGCTTATTGCATCTGTTTCCGTTGGTATCTACAAGGGACAAGCTGTTCTCGATCTCGATTATGACGAAGACTCAAATGCAGAAACGGATATGAATATCGTTATGACAGAAGGCGGCGGATTTATCGAACTTCAGGGTACTGGAGAAGACGGTGACTTTAGCCACGCACAACTTTTGGAAATGATAGCTTTGGCGGAGGGTGGAATTACGCATCTCGTCGACTTGCAGAAACAGTCACAGGACTGAGTTATCATTTTCTCTTGAGCGGCTGATAATTGACAGACTAAAGAGGTAAGCATGCAGGAATTTCAATCCAGTTTTCTGAAATATGTAATCGATAATGAAATCCTTCGATTCGGTGAGTTTACTCTGAAGTCAGGGCGGACCAGCCCATATTTTTTTAATGCGGGCCTTTTTAATACCGGAGAGAAGGCTTCTTTTCTTGCGAAGAGTTATGCCGATGCAATTGTGCATGCCGGTATGGAGTTCGATGTAATCTTTGGTCCGGCCTATAAGGGTATTCCTCTTGCAGCAACTACAGCAATGGCATTGGCAAACAAACATAATGTGAATAAGCCTTATTGTTATAACCGTAAGGAAGCCAAAGATCATGGAGAAGGTGGTTCGATAGTCGGCGCAGAATTGGAAGGTGATGTGATGATCATCGACGATGTGATTACCGCCGGCACAGCCATTCGCGAAGCCGTTCAGATTTTGACAGATAATGGCGCTAAGCTCTCAGGAATTGCTGTTGCCATGGACAGGCAGGAAAAAGGCACTGGAGAGCTATCTGCTATTCAAGAAATTGAGCAATCCTACCAAATAACAGTTGTTAGCATTATCGACCTACAGAATATTATTGATTATCTTTCCAACACAAATGATGCAGAACTGGAGAAACATTTAGATAGTGTGGCAGCCTATCGCAAAGAGTACGGCGTCTAGCTTTGCTGAGACCTTAAACCTAATCAGAAATACTCAGATCATCAATAGCGGAGACATTTGTTTCTTCAGCGGAAGGAACAGAGTAAGGAGCAAGCATATTTCTTCTAATATACTCCCACTGCACATTCCAGTTTTCTATCGGTGAGTCCTTGAATTCGCTGCGAACAAACTGCAACAGACGACCTTCGCAATGAGCTAATAGGAGATTGGCCAATATAGCAGGCGAGATGGTGGTCTTCATACTCTCTCTGATCTGGGCTTCTCTGAGTACTTGCTTGAGCTGCGCCTCGAGCCGACCATAAAACTGTGCGATGCGTTCGCGAAGTCGACCGGTTTCGCCGGCCAATGCATCTCCAGTTAACAAGCGGGTCATTCCAGGATTCTTGTCGCAGAATGTGAGTAGCAACAACATGATATTGTGGCAACGCATTTCCGCTGTTTGCTCTTCACTCAAAATTCGGGTGATACGAGCGAACAGGGTGTCTTCAATGAATTTGATAAGCCCTTCAAACATTCTGGCTTTGCTGGGGAAATGTCGATAGAGCGCAGCCTCGGATACACCAACTTCTTTGGCTAACGCAGCTGTAGTGATGCGTTCTCCGGGTGATGCTTCGAGCATACGTGCCAGAGCTTGGAGGATTTGGTCCTTTCGGGAAACCTTAGCTACCTTTTCCATATCTGTCACTTAGCCTTTATCCAGTCCGTTCTGAGTTATTAGAGTACCTACACCTTCGTCGGTGAAGATCTCGAGAAGAACAGCGTGTTCGACCCTGCCGTCGACGATGGTCGCGCTCTGAACGCCAGCTTTCACTGCATTCAACGCACACTCAACCTTGGGCAACATGCCCCCATGTATGACTTTATCGGCAATTAACGTGTCAACTTGCTTGGTGCTTAGGCCGGTGAGGATTTTTCCTTGCTGATCCTGAACTCCGGCAATATTTGTTAGCAAAATCAGCTTTTCCGCGCCGAGCACGCTGGCCACTTCGCCAGCTACAGAATCCGCATTGATATTGTAGCTGGCACCGTTTTTATCGGTGCCTATGGGAGCGATGACGGGAATAAAGTCACTGTTAATCATGAGGTCGAGGATTTCGGTATTTATGGAGGCAACTTCGCCTACTTGACCGATATCCAGCCCTGCATCGCCTACATGGTCGCCCTTTTTCTTGATCCGTAGCTTCTTGGCCCGAATAAGATTTCCATCTTTGCCACTCACACCGACAGCCTTACCCTGATTCTTGTTAAGCAAGGTAACGATTTCCTTATTTACCAGACCGCCCAAGACCATTTCCACAACGTCCATGGTTTGATCATCGGTGACACGCATGCCATCAACGAAGCTTGATTCGATGTTGAGTTTTTCAAGCAAACTACCAATCTGAGGACCGCCGCCATGAACCACGATGGGATTTATGCCAACCAGTTTCATTAGCACGATGTCACGGGCGAAGCTCTGTTTGAGGTCTTCATCCACCATGGCATTGCCGCCGTATTTCACGACAATTGTTTTGCCAGTGAATTTTTGAATGTAGGGAAGGGACTCAGTAAGAACCTTTGCTACGTTTTTTGCTTTATCAATCGTTAATGACATGCTTTTGATATCCGAAAATTCTTGTTGGCAGAAAAGCCAGTTGAGAGACGTCTAAAAATTCGCCTCAATGGTTTTATCTGCATTCCTAATTAGAGCTTTAAACTCAGACTCAATTTGTTGCAATCTCTCTTCGCTATCCGCTTCAAACCGAAGCAATAGTGCCGGGCTTGTGTTGGAAGCGCGAATCAGCCCCCAGCCGTCTTTATATTCAACTCTCAAACCATCGAGAGTAACCAGATTAGCGCCATCAAATTTTGCAGAAGCAATAATTTTTTCCATGGTAGAAAATTTTCGTTCGTCTGAAATTGCCACTTTTATTTCTGGTGTGCTGAACGGAATGGCCAGTTTCGAAAATATTTTCTGTGACGACTCATTCGAGCGGCCAATTAATTCCAATACTCGAGCAGCGCTATAGAGACCGTCATCAAAACCATACCAGCGATCTTTTATAAATATATGCGCCGCAAACTCCCCGCCAAGAGGAGCGTTAGTCTCCTGCATTTTCTGTTTCATGAAAGAATGACCGGAGCGATGCATTACAGCCTTGCCGCCTTTCTCTGAAATTAATTCCGCAAGTTTATTGCTGCACTTCACATCATAAATGATTGCCGCATTCGGATATCTCGGCACAATGTCGTATACCAGTAACATTAAAATCTGATTAGCATCGATGAATGCGCCGGTGTTGGATACAAGGCCGAGCCTGTCGCCGTCACCATCGAATGCCACGCCTATATCTGCCCCCTGTTTAATGACTTCATCAGACAGCGCTCGCAGATTTTCCGGAACAGTAGGGTCAGGGTGATGATTAGGGAAACTACCATCTACATCGCAGTAGAGAGGAATTACTTCGCATCCCAATTCTTCAAACAATCCAGGGGCAATATCTCCGGCAACCGCATTGCCACAGTCGACGACTATTTTTAGCGGTTGTTGTATTTCGATTCGTGAACACACATCAGCAATATATGCAGGTGTAATATCCAGCTCATTATATACACCGACTCCACTTACTATTCGTGCCTGCTCGATTCGGGTTTTGATGTCCTGAATTTTATTTTCAGCAAGGCAACTGTGCTTGAAGACAATCTTGAGGCCATTATAGTTTGAAGGATTATGGCTGGCGGTGAGCATAACGCCAGAATCAAAATCAGTAGTATGGCTTGCGTGATAAAGCATAGGCGTGGTGATTTGCCCCAAGTTAACTACATTACAGCCTGTACTGAGTATGCCGTCGATAAGAGCTTTGGATAATGAAGGGCTTGAAAGTCTGCCATCATATCCAAGTAACAGAGTGTCTATGCCATTGGTCAGAGCTTCGCTGGCAATACCCTGACCTATCATTCTAATAGTTGAGCTATCTAGTTGCTCGTCTACCACGCCTCGAATATCGTAGGCGCGAAAAATTGATGCCGGAATTTTAGTGTTTTTTCCGGTGTTTCGTTCAATAGCTTGAGTTTGTGTTTCCAGCATTTTTATTCGCGCTCGACTTAGCCCATTGTGAAACAGGGCAGAGTAAGTCTATTTCAATCGTTCTGAAATTAGCTGCAACATCTCTCTGGCAACTACATTCTTATTAGCAGTAGGCAACTCGGTATCACCGTCTGTGCTTATAGCAGTGACAGAAATTGAATCGCTGTTAAATGTCTCGGTGGCATTGTTAGCAAACAGCAAGTCCAGCTTCTTCTTCTCAAGCTTGCCTCGGCCATTCTCCACAATGTCATTTGTCTCTGCCGCAAAGCCTACAACCAGGGGTCTATTCTCCAGCGCTGCAACTTCGCTAATAATGTCGGGGTTCTTAACTAGAGCCAGAGTCATCTCCTGATCTGACTTTTTAATCTTTTGCTGCTGTTCGGACTCGGGTCGATAGTCGGCTACTGCCGCAACCCCAATAAAAACGTCGGCCGAATCCATGTTGTCCATGGTGGCTTTCAGCATGTCTCTCGCACTGATTACATCAACGCGAGTTACCCGATCCGGTGTTGGTAGGTTGACCGGTCCGCTAATAAGAGTGACTCGGGCACCAGCGGCTGCAGCCTCGGCGGCCAGAGCGTAAGCCATTTTTCCAGAGCTGTGGTTGCTGATGAAACGGACTGGGTCCAATGCTTCTCGAGTAGGACCGCCGGTAATTACACAATGCTTTCCCGCGAGAGCGCCGCTCTCAAACATGTCAGCCGACAAGCGCAACAGTATCTCTGGTTCCAGCATTCGACCAGGACCGATATCACCACAGGCTTGTTCGCCTTCGGCGGGCCCATAAATTTGGTAGTGCCTGTTCTTCAGAGTTTGTAGATTGTCCTGAGTACTGTCATCTCCCCACATGGCCTGATTCATGGCAGGCGCAATGGCCATATGGCATGAACTGGCGAGTACCACAGTGCTTAGGATGTCATCTGCTTCGCCATTGGCGAGACGGGCGATAAAATCCGCAGTAGCCGGGGCGATTAAAATCATATCTGCCCAGCGAGCCAATTCGATATGGCCCATGGCAGCTTCCGCCTCTGTGTCCAGCAGATCCAAATGAACTCGATTGCCAGTAAGAGCCTGCATTGTTAGGGGTGTTACGAATTCTGTGGCGGCACGGGTCATGACAACACGCACCTCGGCACCTGCCTTGATAAAGAGGCGACTTAGTTCGGCACATTTGTAGGCAGCGATGCCTCCAGTGATGCCTAGCAGAATGCGTTTGTTAGTGAGGCTTAACATGGAAACACTTGTAAACAGGGACTTAAAGGGATGGCTAGACTATCAGCTCGTGAAAATATTCGCAATTTCCCGACAAAGTACGAGAAATGTCTATTACGGTCTAAGCTTGAACAAGAGCTTATCTTTCAGGTCTGCAATATAGCTGAAACACGCTCAACAGACCGAATTGAAGGACAGCAATGATGACTATAAGCAGTTGGCCTAAATCCGAGCGACCACGGGAAAAGCTGAGAGAGCATGGAGCATCTACATTGAGTGACGCCGAGCTGCTGGCGGTTTTTCTACAAACGGGCTGTCGCGGCAAGACTGCTCTGGACCTGGCTCGGGACATGATTAGGCAATTTGAAGGTCTGGTGGGTATTTTGGGAGCCACCGAAGAGGACCTTTGCAGCTGTCAGGGCGTGGGTAAGGAGAAAGCAGCTCGCTTTGCAGCAATGAAGGAACTGGCCCAACGTCATATGTTGGAGCAGATAAAGTCCAAGGATGTTCTAAATAGCTCTAAGGCTACCCGTGACTACCTTCGAGCGAAGTTCAGAGATTGTCGGAGCGAGGTGTTTAGCTGCCTGTTTCTGAACAGCCAGCACCACGTGGTGAAGCTGGAAGAGCTATTTCAAGGCACTATAGACGGGGCGGCGGTCTATCCTCGAGAGGTGGTCAGGCGTTGCCTATATCATAATGCCGCCGCGGTTATTCTGGCTCATAATCACCCCTCTGGGGTAGCTGAGCCCAGTCAGGCCGACATCGCAATTACCAAAAAACTGAAGACGGCATTGGCTACCATTGAGGTGCGAGTGCTTGATCATCTGGTTATTGGTAATTCAATGGTAGTTTCGTTCGCCGAAAGAGGCTTGATATAGGCGCCAGATATAAGTACGAGGAATGAATGCCATTTATCGGTCTATCTGCGTATTACCTTGCTATTGAGAGGACGTTTTGGTATAAAACGCAGCTCTTTTTTGACCCTGGTTTCGAACTGTGGCCAGGAAGTTCAAAAACACGACTATATTCATTTAATTTAGAGAAAGACGAGGCAGCAACATGTCCAGGGTTTGCATGGTAACGGGCAAGAAACCGATTTCGGGAAACAATGTTTCTCACGCTAACAATAGAACCAGACGTCGGTTTTCACCAAATCTTCAAAGCCACAGGTTTTGGGTTGAGTCTGAAAAGCGCTTTGTGAAACTGAAAGTTTCTACAAAAGGTATGCGCATCATTGATAAGCGTGGCATCGATGCCGTGCTTGAAGAAATTCGTGGCAACGGCGTTCGCGTTTAATTGCTCTTAGATAGAGGCGGAAAATATTATGAGAGATTTGATAAAGCTGGTTTCGAGTGCCAAGACAGGCCACTACTACACCACAGACAAGAATAAGCGCACTATGCCGGACAAGATGGAAATCAAAAAATTTGATCCTGTTGTTCGCAAGCACGTGATCTACAAAGAATCCAAGATCAAGTAAGATTCTTTAAAGCAGAATAGAAAAAGCCGGTATCTCCTGAAGAGATACCGGCTTTTTTGTGCCTGCTCTATTCTACCTGTGTTTCAGTAGAGAAAGATGGCAGGAAAATAGGCCGAAACGAATAGGCTCTATCTACTTCCCTCGACTAAGCTGTTTTGTCAGCTTCTCAACCGCTGCTCGTAGTTTAGGATCATCCGCCAATTCCTTCCTGAGCTTCCCTACCGTAGTTGAAACTGTACCGTATCGCTGTAACTTGAAAAGCTTGGCAATGGACTGCAGTGTCAGCGCAGACAATTCCTGACACAAGTACATAGCGACCCAACGAGGAACATTTTTAGACCCGGGGCCTCGAGCTGCTTTGTAGATGCTTGTTTCGCTAACCTTAAACTGTTTCGCAACTGCCGCAATGATCTGCTTACAGGAAGGGCGCCATTTTGCATTGGCTCCGCGAGATACACCTCTGGCTGAAGTAGCTGACTTTTTGCGCTGAGATGCTTTTCGAAATTTTTCATTACCCATTATGGAAGACAGGTTCTTCTTCCCGTAGAAATGAGCTAGTTCCTCATTTACTCCCTGTGCAACATATTTTTTATAAGCCGCTGGGCGTTTTGCCGCGGGGCATCGTAACTGCTTAAGGGTCTCGTCACGATTGAACCAGGCAGGGGGCTTGGCCTTGTGAGTGAAGTTAGTATAGCTGGACCATGGATAGCTATTGAGTTCGGAGGCTTTTACCAGGGAATGAATATAGCTGGAAAGCGGAAGCAGATAATTTTCTGCCTGAACCAGCACGGCCTTGTACCTTCCGCGAAACAGCGAGCCTTCTGTTTTTTTCATGCGCTGGTAATTCTGAGTATATAGGCCATCAACCTGGCGCATAAAGCGGCTGAGGTTTCCTTCTGGTGTCTTTACCACGAGATGATACTGATCCCGCAATAGACAGAATGCGTGCACCTCTACATTAAGCCGTGCGCAGGTATCCTCAAGGCCTTCAAGAAAAGCTTCAAAGTACTTTGCGGATGGGAATGCTCGCTGACTATCTGAGGAAAAGTTTGACACGTGATACATAGCGTCGGGGTATTCAATGCGTAATGGTCTGGCCATGATGTATTCTCTACTGTTTTGTGTTTATTTTTGTTTGTAGATCTATTGAGCTTTTTTGAATTCCATTTAATAGAACATAGGCTCGAATAGAATTAGAGCTGACCCTTTACAGCTCCTTGTCTATAATTATCTTAATTGCCGAATGAGGTCAACTTTAAGCGAAGAGAAGGCATGGTTTTATTTCGAGAAACAGACGCAAATTGACTTTGTCGACAATGTGTCACTGTGAGTACAAGGAAGAGGAGAATTTAACCGTTCGTTTCAATGTGAAGCTAACTTTTGGACACTGATTTCGCCAACGCAGTTTTTCGAACGGAACCAAGAGCGGTTTGCTGCAGTTTATTTTCAATCAGGAACGAGTAGCGCTTACTACAACTCGCTTGGGCGCGGGCAAACCTTCTATAGTCAATTTAGGATTGGAAGGGTCCAAGGAATCAGCCAAAGTGTCGAAAGGCATCCATTCGGTCTTTCTCTGCTCATCGGTGGTGGTTACAGATTCATCTATTACACGGACATTACTGAAGCCGCATCGGGTGAGCCATTGAGTCAAGGTGTCGATGCTGGGAAGAAACCATACGTTGGACATGCGCGCGTACTTATCATCTGGTGTCAGGCTGTAACCGGTTCCTCCATCGACATAGAGTGTCTCCAGAATTAACTCTCCACCTGGGCGTAGGCATTCTTTGAGTTGCACTAGATGATCGATAGGTGAGCGGCGATGATAGATGACACCCATGGAAAACACTGTGTCGAAACACTGCAGCCTCTGTGGAGCCTGCTCAAGGGTCAGAGGCAGCACATACGACGGAAGTGTTGACGCGAAATGGTGTAAGAGCCAGGCTTGTGCCACATAGGCAATATGAGGATCGAGGCCTATTACCAAATCTGCGCCGGCTTCCAGCATACGATATCCGTAATAGCCATTACCACAACCCACATCGAGGACCTGTCGACCTTGCAGGGAAGAAATTTCCCCCTGGAGTCGCTGCCATTTGAGATTGCAGCGCCATTCACAATCCAGATCGATACCAAAGAGATTGAAAGGTCCTTTCCGCCAAGGAATAAATTCCTGAAGAGATTGACGCAGTTTAAGCTGAGTATCTGGGTCACAATCAGTATCGCTGCCTAGCTGTACTATTTCTCCCAGGTTCAGGCTACCAGCCTCGATAGAAGGCAGCTCAGCTAGCAAGCGGCGCCACCGGGCAAAATCGCCGTGCTTAATCTGCTGCAAATACTCTTCTTCGAGAAAAGGACTGAGTGCCTCGAGGGCTGTGCCCTCAATTCGGGTCTTTAGTGCTTGGAAATTCATCTTGAGGGCCCCGTCAGTCTTTTTTGAACGCGACTTGTTTGAATGCAACCATGGAGGCAAAGTTGAAGCACTGGAACCAGACATCCACCGCGTCGAAGCCGATTGTATCCAGTCGCGAGCGATGTGCTTCCAAAGTTTCAGGCAGCAAAACGTTTTCAAGTGCCGCCCGCTTCTGACTAATCTCTAATTTGCTGTAGCCCATGCTTTCTTTAAAGCTGTGGTACATCTCAATAAATAGCTCATTCATCATTATGTCAGGAAATTGAATCTTCTCGGAAATTATCAAGATTCCGCCCGGTAACATGGCTTGATAAATATTCTGCAGCAATGCCTTACGCTGCTCGAGAGGGATGAATTGCAAGGTGAAGTTCAATACAACGACAGATGCTCTCTCTATTGGAATTTCCAGAACGTCACCATGCCTGCATTGTATGAAGGGGGGTCGTATCGGCAAGGAAGCAAGCTTTGCCTCGAATTTGTCCACCATAGCTTGCGAGTTATCTACGGCAATTATTTGATAGTTTTCACAGGATATTCGATTTGCCATTGCAAGAGAGGCAGCTCCGAGACTGCTGCCAAGATCATAGATATTGCTTTGCGCCTGACAGTACTTTTCTGCAAGCTCTCCAATCATGGCGATAATAGTGCTGTAGCCGGGGACAGAACGATTGATCATGTCTTCGAAGACCTGTGCTACCTGTTCATCGAAGATGAAATCGCCAGGCAATTTGCTGCCTGCGAATATCCGATCCTTTTCCAGCTCTAATTCTGATTTCGTCATCTTGTGTAGTTTCTCGTTCTGGCTCGCGACCTTGGTGCACGGTACAGCATAGTAGCTCGAGTAATCCATTTTCCTGTTGTGTACAGCGGAGGATTGACCTATTTTACCTTGATCTTGAAAGCTATGTTCTCGAAATTCTTATTCTGAAACTAGCGCTTTGAAACCTGTGCTTTAAAATCAATGTATAAAGACAATCGTTTCAAAGCCCTTGTTTATAGAATTTACGTACTCTGTATTATCCGGTAATCCATGTCACATTCAAATGACAATGCATCACCACTGTTGATTCAACATCTGGAGTTGTTCAAGTGTCTACCGACGAGTCAAGCAGTGCTTGATTTGGCTTGCGGTTATGGTAGAAACGGAATATTTCTTCTGAACAATAATGTTCCTGTGATATTTGCAGATAATAGTAGGTCGGCATTGGATGCAATCGCAGAAAAGCTTAAAGATTTTGATCAGGATCTTGAAAGTGGCGAAGCTGAATTCAAGAGAGCTGATTCTAAGCGGGCAGAGTACTGGGAAGTTGATTTGGAGCGGGGTGAGCAGGACCCATTAGCTGGCAGAACGTTTGCAGGGGTCATGGTTTTTAACTATCTTCACCGACCGCTGATGGAAGCGATCAAGAAGGCAATTATTCCAGGTGGATTGATAATTTATGAAACATTCACCGAGGAGCAAAGTCAGTTTGGCAGGCCCAGCAACCCTGATTATTTATTGAAACCAAAAGAATTAGAGTACTCGTTCCGAGATTGGGATATATTGCACAGCTCCGAAGGTCATAAGCAAAATCCGGAAAGAGCAGTTGCCAGTATTGTGGCGAGAAAATCGAGCAATGATTCAAGAATTGATTAGAGAACTACTAGTTAGAGAAATATGAGCAAATCTAAAATTATCCCCCTGAATTTCGGCTTTCGGGGCAAACCAGTGTCCCGTCCCTTTGAGTGTGAGATCTTGAGAAGTAAGCGCAAGACTCTTGCCTTGTATATCAAGCATAGGAAGGTTGAAGTTCGCTGCCCAAGCAGAGCTTCAAAAGCAGAAATAGAAGAATTCATTTCTAGCAATCGCCAGTGGATCGAAAAGCGGCTGTACGAAGAGTCTCTAAGGGATAAGGAATTATTGCGCATCGAAAAGGGCGGGAAGATTTTCTATCGGGCGCGGGAACGAACAATTGAGTTTAAGGAAGGTCGCAAGGCAAGAATCCTGATCAATGGCGACAAGTTCATTATTCAGGGGCATAAACTCACCGCAGCCAAGGCCAAAATTCAGGTAGAAGATTTTCTGATAGATAAAGCCAGCGAATATATCCTCCCGCGAGCCCATGCTCTAGCAAGACATATGGGTGTGGATCATAAGATCAATGAAATTAAATTGAGAAAGACCAAGACCAAATGGGGACACTGCACCTCGCAGGGAAACCTTCAGTACAATTGGCTGATCATGTTGGCACCCTATAGCATCATCGATTACATGATCACTCATGAAGTCTGCCATCTCGTACACATGGATCATTCGAAGAATTTCTGGAACCTGGTGGACTCGATCTGTCCAAACAGCGAAACCTATATCCAGTGGTTAAAGGACCATGAGCATCGCTTCTCATTCTGAGAGCCTTCTCTGACTAACTAGTTCGGGCCAGGACTATCTCTCTTGAGCCATTCTTAATCAGAACTTTTTCTTGCCAAAACACGGCTGAACAACAAATCCCAAACACCATGGCCTAGACGTTTGCCGCGATTTTCAAATTTCGTGTCTGGCCGATTTGCGTTCTTCCAATAGTTTTGCTTTCCATTGCTATTAGTCAGTTCCTCGATGCCTTCCAATACTTCCATCATGTGTTCAGCATAGGCCTGAACATCTGTCGCCATGTGGATTTCTGCTCCAGGCTTAAGCTTTGGCAGTAAAGATACAATAAATTCTGTTTGTACCAGCCTGCGTTTATTGTGACGCTTCTTCGGCCAGGGGTCAGGAAAATAGATCTGCAGTCTGTCGACAGTGCCGTCTACAATGCAAAATTCAAATACTTCCTTGGCGTCATGGCAGATTACCTTCAAATTCGACACATTGTTCTCTGCAATGCCATGGAGCAACTTGCCTACCCCCGGTCGATGTACTTCGATACCAATATAGTTATTACCAGGGTTTGCTATGGCCATTTCCAGAAGGGAATCACCCATTCCAAAACCGATTTCAATAACCAGCTTGCCGGGCTTGTGGAATAGTTTTTGAAAATCCAGTAAGTCTTTCTGGAAATCGATTACATAGTCTTGCCAGTGCTGATCGATGGCTTTTCGTTGGGAACCGGTTAGCCTTCCGGAACGGATGACATAGCTTCGAATAGGGCGCTTGTTTTCTACTTCAGGAGTACTAGTCAAAATGTAGTGTTCCGAGTTGAGGTGCTAACTGCCTGTTTCAATAGTAGCCATGGCCCAAACAAGGCATCCCCAGGCTGCGAGGAATGCGACGCCTCCCAGAGGGGTAATCGCGCCTAACCAGCGTATTCCACTGAGGCTAAGAACATAGAGGCTGCCTGAAAATAATATGATACCCACCATGAATAGATAGCCACTGATCTTTAGCAAATTCACATTTGGGAAATTGAGCGCTAATAGCCCCACTCCGAATAAGGCCAGGGAGTGATACATGTGATACTGCACACCGGTTTGAAAGGTAGTCAGTAATTCAGGGCTGATTCTCTCGCGTAAGGCGTGAGCGGCAAAAGCGCCAAGCGATACGGCGAGAAAACCGTTTATGCCTGCGAGTGTGATAAATAGTTTAAACATAGCTGCTGCATTGTGGAGGTGACGTGGGGAGGATTCAAGTTCCGTCTGATAGTTTCCTTGAATCTAAGGCAAAAAAAAGCCGCGAAGTTTTTCCTTCCGCGGCTTTTCGATTATCTATAATTAGGCTTCCATCTTTGCCTTGATCTTGTTCATGGCATTTTTCTCAAGTTGGCGAATGCGTTCGGCAGAAATACCATACTTGTCGGCCAATTCATGAAGAGTGGCCTTGTCGTCGGTTAACCAGCGACTGTTTAGAATATCCTTGCTGCGATCATCCAGGTCAGACATGGCAAGATGAAGACTGGAGCTAGTCATTTCATCCCACTCGGTTTCTTCCACCATGCTGGCAGTGTCAGAATTCTGATCTTCGAGATAGTAGGCAGGTGAACGATAGGCAGTTTCGTCATCACTATCTGGTTCTGCATCGAAGGCAGTGTCATAAGATGCCATACGACCTTCCATCTGTTGTACGACTTTTGCATCGACACCCAGATCTGCAGCTACCGCTTCGGTCTCTGCAGCGTTTAACCAACCCAGTCTCTTCTTGGAGCTGCGTAAGTTAAAGAATAATTTACGTTGAGCCTTGGTAGTGGCGATCTTAACAATTCGCCAGTTACGCAGAATGTACTCGTGCATCTCGGCTTTGATCCAGTGCACTGCAAATGAAACCAATCGCACACCCACTTCAGGGTTGAATCGCTTGACTGCTTTCATCAAGCCTACGTTACCTTCCTGAATTAGATCAGCCTGAGACAGCCCGTAGCCGGAATAGGTTTTAGCCATGTGTACAACAAAGCGAAGATGAGCAAGCACCAGTTGGCGTGCGGCATCAACGTCGTCGTTGTAGTAATACTGTTTGGCAAGCTCGAGCTCCTGCTCTGGCGTCAGCACAGCAATGCTGTTAACTGATGTCATGTAAGCAGTTAAATCGCGACCCGGCGTTGTTGGATCGAATGCTTGTAAACTTTTATTCATGTTCATGGCTTCTAAAATTTCCAAAACGAAAAGTGATGTAGTTTCTTTATCCTGGCTTGGGATTTCTTCTCAAACCAAAGACCATTCTAGCAGTTTTGCCCCGATTTCGCCATTCTGGCAGCCCGTAAACATTGGGCTCTAACGAGGCTTCCACTTAAAGTGTCTCATGGTCAAACGAAAAGCACATTGACCCAATTAAAACGTCGGGCCAAATTTTCGCTTTTCAAGGGCTGAACAAGAGATATTTCCGGCTTATTCGCCTGAAGTGATAGAAATCACAATATCAGCAACAAAAAGTGTCAGGGATCAATAGCCCTGATATTAGCCAGGCTCACCATCAGAGCGGATATCCAGGCGGAAATTCCTCCACAAAGCACCAGAGCGATGGCGGGTAAAACACCGAAACCCTGCAATTGAAAGCTTCCTTCATAGAGGCTGAGCAAATTCTGTAGGCTAGAATTAAATATAATTAAAACAATAAGTTGAAGGATGCAGGCTAGTACTCCGCCGGCCAGGCCAAAGAAGAGGCCGCTGTAGAGAAAAGGCCTGGCAATGAACATATCTGTTCCACCCACCAACTTGATTACGCGGATTTCGTTGCGGCGGTTCTCGATAGCGAGTTTTATGGTATTGCCAACGATGAAGAAAAGACCCAGTACTACAATCACCATAAGCAACTGGGCAACTATCACGATAAAGTCTGAAATTGCCGCTAGCCTTTGTAGCCAGCGATTATCCAGCTGAACGAAACTAACTTCCTCTATGGCTTCCAGCTCCGAAACCAGGGAGTCCAAGGCACCCGGCGAGATATCTGAGGGGCTTATCACAATGGAGGCTGGAAGCGGGTTAGAGGCCAAATCCCCCAACAGCTGATCGAAGCCTGATGCGCTGCTGAATTCCTCCAGTGCTTGCCCTGAAGTTATGAATTCCACGGTAGTTGTGGACTCGAGCGTAAGTAAGCCATCACTAACTTCTCGGCCTCTATCATTTGGGACATCATCTTCAAGGTAGGCAGTGATCTGAGCCTGGCTTTCAAAATTATTCAGCGCAGCAGTAATGTTGCCGTTCAGAGCGAATAACAGAGCAGGCAACAGCAGGGCCACAGCGATGACAAAAGTGGTCATGGCGCTGGAGGCAGGGGACTCTGCCATTCTTTTCAAGCTGTTCTTTGCCGTCTTGCGATGAATTTGTAGGCGTTTGGAGAAAGAAGACTGCTCATTGCCTCGAGATCTTGGAGGCTGCTTACGCCGGCTCTTTGCTTGTTGGGTCGGATTTCTTTTAGGAGAGCTCATAATTATGCCCCGCCTGGAATATCAGAAATCAGTTTACCGTCGTCCAGTGTCAAAATGCGGTAATTCAGTTTTTCTATAAGCGCGGTGTCATGGCTGGCAACCAGCAGGCTGACACCAACACTCTTGAATTGCTCGAATACAGCCATGACCTCTGCTGATAATTCGGGATCCAAATTTCCGGTTGGCTCATCTGCGAGTATGATGCTCGGCCGGTTAACTACTGCTCGCGCGATTCCCACTCGTTGTTGTTCGCCACCGGAGAGGGATTCAGGATTGCTTCGTTCTTTTTTAAGCAAACCGACTTTATCCAGAGCGGCACGTACACGCCTTCGCGATTCGCTAGCTTGAAAACCACAGATCTCTAATGGCAAGGCAACATTGTCGAAGACTGATCGATCATAGAGCAGCTGATGGTCCTGAAAAACTGTACCGATCTGTCTTCGGTGGAAGGGAATTTTTGCTCTGCTTAATTTGCCAAGGTTTACGCCATTGGCAATTAGCTGACCGGAACTTGGTTCTTCCATTGCCAGGATTAATTTGAGTAGTGTGCTTTTTCCCGCGCCAGAATGACCATTGATGAATGCCAACTCGCCCTTACCAATTTCAAAGCTGATATTGGAGAGAGCCTCTTCGCCATCGCTATATCTTTTGCTGACCTTGTCGAAAGTGATCATTCTGCAAACAGTGCGTCTACAAATTCTTGGGCATTGAATGGTCGCAGGTCATCAATCTGTTCACCTATACCGATGAATCGAATTGGTAAGGACAGGCGTTTTGCGATTGCAAAAACCACTCCGCCTTTTGCGGTTCCATCGAGTTTGGTTAGAGCGATTCCGGAAAGATTGGTGGCTCGGTGAAAGCTCTCTGCCTGACTAAGGGCATTCTGTCCCGTGGTTGCGTCAAGTACGAGAAGAATCTCGTCTGGCAGACGTTCATCCTGTTTTTTTAGCACGCGAACAATCTTCTCAAGCTCATTCATCAAGTTATCTTTTGTGTGAAGACGGCCTGCTGTGTCGGCAATTAGTATATCGAACTGCCTTGCCTTGGCTGATTGATAGGCGTCAAAAATCACTGAGGCACTATCTGAACCTGTTGCCTGGGCCACCACGGGCACATCGTTGCGGTCGCCCCAAACCTGAAGTTGTTCTACTGCCGCTGCACGGAAGGTATCCCCGGCGGCCAGCATTACCTTCTTCCCTTGATTCTGAAATTGCTTGGCAAGCTTTCCAATTGAAGTAGTTTTACCTACGCCATTGACTCCAACCATTAGGATAACGAAGGGCTTATCCGTGCCTTCAGTTTGCAGGGGTATGTCACAGGGCTGGAGAATCTGCATCAATTCCTGTCGCAGCCCTGCCATGAATTCAGCAGGCTCGGACAGTTGTTTGCGGCTCAGTTTCTGTCTTAGATTATCGACGACCTGATCTGTTGCCTCCAAGCCAAGATCGGCTGACAGCAATTGAGTTTCAATATCCTCCAGCAGATTAGCGTCAATGGTTTTCTCGCCCAACACCAAATTACCGAGGCCATCACCGAGTTTGTCACGGGTTCGGCTTAGGCCGGATTTGAGTCGAGAAAAGAAACCGGTTTGAGCGGGGCTATCGTCAGCGGGCTCGCTTGTTTCGGGGTCTTGCGACTGTACTTCTGGGGAGGAGTTCTCTTTTTCCGGGCTCGACTCCTGGCTCAGATCTTTCTCTTTTGTATCTTCTTGTTTCTTATCTTTGTGTTTCTTACCGAAGCTAAACATAATTCAAGGAACTCGTTTGTGACATATTAATATATGGTTAAAGACAGTAAGAAGATGCAAATAGTCGTAATGGGTATTGGTATGGGGTCGCTATGCTACCACTAGATGGGGAACGGTTATAGAACGAAACTGGATTGAGAATATGAAGGCAATGGCAGCCATTCATTGATACGTGGGTTTGATAGAGCGCTTTGATAGATCGAATAGGACATGGAATTCCGTGTATGGCAGACAAGGCTTTGGTACCCTGCGATCTATTTTCTAGAATAAGAGTGTTTGATAAACGCAGACGGCATGGACAGATCACAATCAAAAAACCGAAATAAGCTTCGAATAATCGGCGGAGACCTTAAACGTAGTCGGCTGGATTTTCCAGATCTTCCTGGCCTGCGACCCACGCCAGACAGAATCAGAGAAACTCTGTTTAACTGGTTGCAGGATGACATCATTGGGGCCGACTGCCTCGATTTGTTCGCTGGAAGTGGAGCCTTGGGTTTTGAGGCAATATCGCGAGGTGCCGAGCAGGTTTATTTTATTGAAAAATCGAGTGTAGCTACGGATGCTATTAAGAGTAACCTCGAGAGGTTGAAAATAGGCAATGCCACCGTGTTGGCAGAAGACGCACGAGAGAGTTTGTTAAGATTACAGATACAAAACCAAAAGTTTGATTTGATATTTCTCGATCCTCCATTCAGTGAAAAACTCATTCCTTCGATCTGCAAGCAGCTGGGAGAGTCTAAGATTATGAACAGTGGCTGCAAGATATATATCGAATCCGGGGATTCGATCCCGGACGATTTGTTGCCGGGACCATGGGCGCTGCTTAAAGAAAAGAAAGCAGGCACTGTTAACTACTACCTGTTTGCAAATACCGAATAGTGCTGGAGTGAAAGCAACACAAATGAAAACTGGCGCTCCTTTCAAAACGTTTCGACCGGCCTGGTGGCTGCAGGATGGACATAGTCAAACCCTGTGGAGAAAATATTCTCCTCCGCAAGAAGTTAGTCATAGGCGGCAGAGAGTTGAACTGCCAGATGGAGACTTTATCGATCTGGACTGGGCAGCTGACATCGAAGTTGAAAACTCTCAGGACAAGCTTTGTGTTTTTATTCTTCACGGTCTTTGTGGTAGCTCAAGTTCGCCCTATGTCGCTGCCTTACAAAAAACATTAGCTGGTAACAATGTCGCATCCGTAGCAATGAATTTTCGTGGTTGTAGCGGAGAGACAAATCGTCTTGCCAGGGCATATCATTCTGGCGTTTCCGAAGATGTGAATGATGTATTCAAACTCATTAGTGAACAGCTGCCAGATTACAAATTTGTATTTGTCGGGTATTCGCTCGGTGCTAATGTTTTGCTCAAATGGTTGGGTGAGTTGGAAAACCATCCACAAATTGCAAAGGCAGTGGCCGTGTCCACTCCCTTTACTCTCGCTGATTGCTCCAGAGCGATGCTAAGTGGACTAAGTCAGGTTTACGGCAAATACTTCGTCAGGAATTTGGTGAAAGATTTCAGGAAGAAGGAAGAATACTTCAGTCAACAAGATGAGTTAGAACAGATGGGAATCATTCGAGATCTGGGCAAGGTGGAGCAAATCACATCCATCTGGGAGTTCGATGATCAGATTACAGCACCACTCCATGGTTTTGCTGGCGCGGAAGACTATTATACTCGCTGCAGTAGTATAGGCTTTTTGAATAAGATACAAACCAGAACCCTGCTTATACAAAGCAGTAACGATCCAATGATTCCTCCTCATGCGCTGCCGACGCAAAGCATGCTTGGAGCCGATGTAGAGCTTGAATTAACGGCAAAGGGCGGTCATGTTGGCTTTATATGTGGTCAGCAGGAAAATTGGCTGGAACAGAGAATTCTCAGATTCATCTTAGAATAAGAGCAGCTTGATTGAGCAAGCATTGGCAATTCGCTAGAATGCAGCCATTGCCACAGTGAGACAATTATGAAAATCGCGGTATATCCAGGAACATTCAATCCCATTACCAATGGGCACACTGACCTTGTGGAGCGGGCTGCGGGCTTGTTTGACAAGATTATCGTAGCAGTCGTGGACTCAAATCGTCAGAAGAGTGGGGCAATGCCCACTGAGAAAAGGATAGAGCTTGCTGAAACTGTTCTGGGTCATCTAGATAATGTAGAAGTCCGCTCATTCGATATTCTGCTGACAAAGTTTGTTCGAGAGTGTGATTCAAACATCATCCTTAGAGGATTGCGGACTGTAGCGGATTTCGAATATGAATTTCAGTTAGTGGGAATGAATAGAGTCCTGGATCCGGATATTGAGACGGTGTTTCTCGCGCCTGCTGAACATCTGTCTTATATCTCATCAACATTGGTGAGAGAAATTGCTTCTTACGGTGGCGATATTTCGAAATTCGTCGATCCGGCAGTTGTCGAAGCTATCAGCGATACCTAAACATATTCTCGCAAGCGGCTTTTTTATTACAGACGTCGCCTTTTCTCCCATGTCGCACCTTTTCGCGCATGCAGTAGCTTCCACACCACTGCTATCTCTGAAAGCTTTTGCCAGTCGTTATCGTTGGCAGTGGGGACAATAGACTGTAGATCTTTGTGCCTGACGGATTTCTTTAAGGGTGTTTCCGCAATTCATACAGGGCTCGCCTTCACGTCCATAGACCTGAAGCTGTTGACTGAAATATCCCGGTTTGCCTTCGCTGTCTGTAAAGTCTTTAAGAGTTGTCCCGCCTCGAGTGATGGCTTCTTTAAGTACTGTCTTAATGCATTGTACTAATCGCTCATAGCGGCCAATAGAGATTCTGCCTGCCTTGGTTTTTGGATTTATTCCTGCCATGAACAGAGCTTCATTAGCGTAGATGTTTCCAACCCCCACTACTATGTTGCTATCCATAACAAATGCCTTTATTGGAGCGCTACGGCCTCTGCTCTTTCCAAATAGATAAGTGGCATCAAAATTTTCGCCTAGGGGTTCTGGACCCAATTTGCAGAGCAAGGGATGAGATTTGATATCGTCTTTTTCGAAAAGCATGCAGCCGAATCGGCGGGGGTCTGTATACCGAAGCACCATGCCATCATTCATAACAATATCTACATGGTCATGTTTTTGTGGAACAGTTCCTTCTTTTACAAAACGAAGGCTGCCCGACATGCCCAGATGGATAATAAGCGTGCCGGTCTTACAGGCAAGTAATAAGTACTTGCCTCTTCGGTCTACTGAATCAATAGAATTGCCAGGTAAACATTTCCGCAGCGAAGCCGGTATAGGCCAGCGTAGTTTTTTCTGCCTGATAATTACATCGCGCACACGACTGCCCGACAGTATAGGCGAGATGCCTCGACGAGTAGTTTCTACTTCGGGTAATTCGGGCAAGAGTTGTTCCTTGCTATGCATTAATAGCAATACAGTAGCAAAAAACTTTTATGCTATTGTTTGCAAAGTGTTAACTGTGAAAGCTTTATAATCTTTATATTGCCCAAAGAAAAGTGGTGAGGGACGTGGCGGGAAAATATTTACTGGGAGTGGATGCAGGCGGAACGTTTACCGATTTTGTTCTAGTGAAGTTCGGAGAGTCGGTGAATGTCCGAATACACAAGACGCTATCTACTCCTGCTGCCCCTGAACAGGCCATTATAGAAGGTCTTCACGCCTTGGGCCTCAGTGATCTACAGGAAGACTATTCACTGGATATCGTTCATGGCAGCACGGTGGCAACCAACGCGCTACTTGAAGGTAAGCTCGCAAGAACCGCCTACATCACCAATTATGGATTTAAAGACACACTGCAATTGGCAAGACAGACAAGGCCAGAATTATATTCACTCGACTTTCCTCCCAAGCCTGTAATTGTTCCCGAAGAGCTGCGCCTGGAAACTGGCGGACGAGTTGCTGCCGATGGCAGCACTGTTGAAGACCTCAGCCGCGGGGAAATTGAAGAGCTGCTATCCCGCATAAAACAATTGAACCCGGAGGCGATTGCGATCAACCTCTTGTTCTCTTTTCTCGATGATCGCTTTGAGCGCAAGATAGAATCAGCACTTATAGCTGCCGGGCATTCCGCGCTTATAAGTCGTTCCTCTGAAGTGCTGCCAGAATACAAGGAATATGAACGCGGCATGGCCACCTGGTTAAATGCTGCTTTGGGCCCTGTAGTAAATACCTATCTTGGAAATTTAAGCAAAAGCATTGGTAGGCAGTCGCTTCAAGTAATGCAATCAAGCGGCGAGACTATCGCGGCAGAAGAGGCGGCAGCCTCTGCGGTACATCTATTGCTGTCCGGGCCCGCGGGCGGACTTACGGCAGTAAGGTTTCTTGCGAAGGAATTAGAGCAAGAAAAAATTATCAGCTTCGATATGGGTGGAACATCTACCGACGTTGCTCTGCTGGATGGTGAAATAACCAGCACCAACGAGTCAGTAATTGGTTTCTATCCCGTTGCTGTGCCCATGGTGGATATGCACACGATTGGTGCTGGGGGTGGATCAATAGCTTTCGTCGATCAAGGGGGGATGTTGCAAGTTGGGCCACGCTCCGCTGGAGCTAAGCCTGGGCCAGCGTGTTACGACAAAGGGGGAGTGGAAGCCACTGTCACCGATGCAAATCTGATACTGGGAAGGCTTCTTCCTCAATCTGCGCTAGCGGGATCACTCAAATTGAATAGAGCCGCCGCGCTCAATGCAATTCAAAAACTGGCGGATGAGCTCGGCTTGTCAGTGATTGATACAGCGACTGGAATTGTAGAGATCGCTAATGAGCATATGGCTAAGGCCATTGGCCTTATCTCGGTAAATCGTGGTCACGACCCAAAGGAGTTTTTACTCTGCAGTTTTGGTGGAGCCGGTGGGCTTCATATTTGTGCGATTGCGGATGCTATGGGCATGAGCCAAGCAATGATTCCTGTTCACGGTGGCGTGTTATCAGCTCTGGGAATGGTGACTGCTCGACGAGGCAGGCAATTCTCCAGAACATTGGGCATTCAGTTCAAAGATATTAATGAGAAGGAGCTGAAGCAGAATTTTGAAGCCTTGCAGCTGCGTAGCATCGAGCAGTTAAGTAAAGAAGGAATCAAGCCGGAGCAATTGGAGACAAGTTGGAGCGCTGATATTCGTTATTGCGGACAATCCTATAGCCTCAATCTTCCCTGGATATCTGTTGAGGAATCGGCTGATGCGTTCCAGGAGCTACACAGGAAGCGATATGGATTCGGACATAAGGTTGAAATTGAATTACTAAATATTCGTGTGAAGGTTGAAGCGCCGGCTAGAAATATCTCCTTGCCCAGACAGCTAAAACGCGAACAATGCAATAAACCCGAGATTACGGAGGTCTTTTGTATTGGTAGTAGGTCTAGTGAGAGAACGAGCAATATTAGCGAGGAGAGTGGGGAAGATGTGAATCACGTTCTTCGCCAGAAGAGCGCAGAGGGTCAAATGGAAAAGGCCGAGGTCTATGCCAGAGATCAATTTCCGATAGGGCATACAGTGATTGGACCGGCAATCATCACAGAATACTCTGCCACCAGTTTTATCGAAAAGGGCTGGAATGTTCGCCTGGATGACTTGGGGAATCTCATTCTGGGGAAAAATGTCGAGCGGGCTCCTCTCTAGAACTAGTTCCTCTTAATGTATGGCAGGCGGTAATGTATGGCAGCTGGAACGGGTCAGGTCAGGGAGATAATGTGATCTGCTCTGTTTACACGTCAAATTCACAGGTGATATAACGGAACGTCGTTTGGATCTATTGGGATAGGCGGTCAGATTAAACAGCCGGGTGGGTGTCTCCCCTGCACAAACAAGAGTCAGGATATAGGTGATTTAGCAGTGTTTACAGCTCGTAATATCAGCCTCTCGGCTTTGGCATTTTTGCTGCCAGGGTTTGCTGTGTTTGCTCAGGCAATCCCGGAAGAGACTGCTGAGCAGAATCAAAGCACTGTGATTGAAGCTGACCGTTCTCGTGTCCTGTACATCGAACGACCTTTTGCAATTGATGCCCCTGCTATAAAGTTTTCGGCTGCTGCTGAAAGCGTTGATGATCTGACTGCCACTGGCTCAACTACCAATGGACCAGCTACAGCCGGTTTAGAACAAACAGATTCCCTTCCTATTGATTCACCAGAAAGAGCTGAAACCCCTGAGCCCGAGGTGATCATCAATCCGGAAGATGATCCTGAATTTATCCAGCGCACTGAGAGCATCCGTCAATACGCCAGATCGGTAGAAGCAATTGAGGCCAATGGAGGAGCTTGGGATCAGAGCCTGGAGCAGGAACTGGTATCGATGGGCAGCCTTTTGCAACAACAGGGCGTTCACCTCGGTGCAATCGATGTGTTTGAGCGTGCGATACACCTTAGCCGGATTAGCGCAGGCCTGGATAGTGTGGAGCAGGTGCCGACTGTCCAAAGATTGATAGATAGCTATGTTGCGCTGGGAAACTGGGAGCAGGTGGACATATACAACGATTACTTATTTTATATTCAACAGAGAGCTTATGGTCTTGATGATCCGCGGATAATACCGGCTCTTGAAAGCATGGCGACCTGGCATGTACAGGCATTCAGGATCGGTTATGGCGATCTGCTAGGTCTACGACTCAGCTCTTCCCAAATACTATTTGATGCCGCGGCAAAGATGGTCGGGCTTCATTTTGGCAAGAAAGATCAGAGGTATATTTCTAATTTAAGAAGGAGCGCCAGTTCTGCTTATCTAGCAGCCCGCAATGGAATATTGATGGCTCAGATAAATCGAGCCGATCTACGCACGGCACAGCAGGATCTCTATCAACAATTTAACGAAGGCAGAATAAGTTTCCCTCGAAGCAACCAAGCCGGTGAAGAAGTAATGCAAGAGATTATCTTGTTCTATCTTGAACAAGGAGACTCTCCCTACGATTTGGCCGAAGCGATTACTAACTTAGGTGATTGGTTTTTGTTGTTTGGTAGACGTGACGCAGCGGAGGAGCAATATCTAGCTGCCTGGCAATTCCTGGACGATCGGGAAAATGGCGCCGAACTGCAGGAGCGGCTTTTTGGTCAGATTGTAGCCTTGCCGACGTTCCTTAGGTCTGTTGCTAATCTGCAGCCTGAGACTGAAACGGCTTTTGAGAGCACTGGTTTATATTCGGATTTTGCAGATCTGGTGTTCGATGTGTCGTCCTCTGGAGTTGTTCGCAATATCCAGTTCCTAACGGTAGAAACAGAGGAGAATGCTCTCCAATTGAGCATATTGAGGAGGTCGGTGCGAACTTCTAAATACCGGCCCATCATGCGAGAAGGGCAGCTCGTGGGCTCGGAGCAAAATTATTTCCGTTATCGGTATTGGTACTAATTCCAGTCCGATAGCGGTAGCATCGAAAGGAAGAACCGGTACAGAAACCTGACCTTGCAAGACCTGTTCAGCAAAGGTTAAGGGGAAAAGGCCTATTACAGAGATAGGCTAGGCATTCTCCGTCGCATAATTGCTCGCTTCATTGAGAGAAAGCCCTCAGGAGATAGCTTGTAAGAGATAGCCCAAAGAAGACAGATAAGCCTGACAGATGCGTATCGGTATAGAAGTGATTAGTCAGGCGCTGGACTGGATGGATCCAAAAACCAGCAACATGACGCTAAAAAGCGTAAAAATCCGAAAAATTGTCGAAAGGCTCAACTAATTGAAAGCTTTTTTGACGTTTCAAGGTCAGAACTATCATGCAAATTATGTATAAACCAATTCAAGGCCTGGTGAGGTTGTCACTGCTGACAGCTATAAGTGCGGCATTGCTAGCCTGCCAGTCCAGCAGTCAGAGCAGCTCTGCTAGTTCGCCATCTATACCTTCTTCATCCAGCTCCAGCAGCCAATCATCGCCGAGTATTCCTTCGACGAGCTCATCATCCAGTAGTTCTCCGAGCTCCAGCCAGAGCAGTAGCCAGAGCTCGAGTCCGAGCTCAAGTAATAGTCCGAGCTCCAGCTCAAGCCAATCCCAAGGTAGCAGCGGAGCAAGCTCATCGGTGCCGGCTGGAACCCAGAGCGCGTCTAGCTCAAACAGTAATGGGGGACGACAGGGCTCGATTCCCTCATCAAGCCAGTCTTCAGCGAGCAGTGGTGACCAAAATTCCAATGCGGGGCAGACGGCCGCCGGAGGACAGACGAATAGCAACGATGGCACGTCCGGAAGCAACCCCGGGCAGGATGCCGGATCTCAGAGTCGATTTCCCGGGGATCAGGCAGGAGATAGCGGAAGCCGCGACTCTTCCACCGGTGACATTGGAAGTGGGGGAACAGATTCATCATCAGGAGGTTTAGGGCGGCCAAGTGGGGATTATAGTCTTGATACCCTTCCAGATGGCGTATTAAGTGGTAATTCTACTGGCTCTGCAAGCACCTCTGGTAACAGCTCTGGCTCAGAGCAAGGGACAGGTGCAATGACCGCCGAGGAGCGAGCCGCCGTTCTGGATGATCGATTGCGCAGAGGCTATGAAACCTTTGACGGCTTTATTCTTGGTGAAAGAGAGAGAGCCCAGGCTGAAAGTAACGCGGCTGGAAGCGCCGCCCCTGGTGGTGACGCCGGCGGGGGTTCAGGGAGTTCATCATCTCAGCCTCAGACCATGCCAGAATCTGGAGCGACATCAGGAGCGGTTGTTGCCAGTTCGCCTCAGAGTGGCAGGCCACCTGAAAGTGAGGAATCATTTCCTCCACCGGAAGACATTCCCAGTGGCCGTGACGATGACGTTGTAGCCAGGCAACTAAGGGAGGCAGCGATGAGTGAGCCTGACCCTGTTCTCAGGGAAGCTTTATGGGAAGAGTACCGAAATTATACAGGCATAGGTGAAGCTCAATGAAAGGCAATTCCAGAACACTAACAATCACTATATTACTGGCGTTCATTATTAGCGCCTGCTCAACCCACACGGTGAAAACTACGAGCTACACACCAATCATTCAGGGCAGTCAGGATGTTCCCGAGGAATTATTACTTGATGTTGGCGTTGCCATGTTCGATCCAGGTATCGACGAGATCGATAAAGATGATGAAGAAGTTACCAATCATGAGATTCGTGTAGCGGAAGCGCGTTATGCGCCTTACTTGCTCGCTGAAACCCTGCAACGGTCTGCCAACTGGGGAATAGTGCGATTGATGCCCAATGATGCCAGCCCGATGGACGTTTATGTAGACGGAACAATTCTGCTGTCCAACGGAGAGGCAATGATTGTTCGAGTTACCGTATCGGATTCAACAGGGCGAGAATGGTATACAAAGGTCTATGACGAAGTAATTAGCCAGTTCAGCTACGAGCCTAGTCAGCGTCAGCAGTCCGATCCGTTTCAGGTAATCTATAACAATATCGCCAACGATCTATTCGCCTATAGATTATCCAATATTTCTGACACCGAGATTGTTGAGATCAGAACAGTTTCGGAATTGCTTTTCGCACAGCGTTTTTCTCCCGATGCGTTTGATGAATATTTAGGCCGCGATAGACAAGGCTATTATCAAATTACTGCTCTCCCTGCAGAAAACGATCCAGTATTAGGAAGGGTTCGGGATATCCGCGAACGTGACTTTATGTTTATAGATACCGTACAGGATTATTACGCTACCTATGTGCGTCAGATGCGCCTCTCTTACGATTCATGGCGTGAACAGAGTTATCAGGAAACCATAACTCTTAGGCAGCTTGATGCTTCAGCCCGACGACGTTTTTTAGCTGGAACAGCGGTAGTTCTCGGCGGGCTTGCAGCCGCCACCAGCGGTGGAAATTATGCGACCCAAACCGGTGGCGCCGTAGGTGTTGGTGCTGGCGCCATGCTTATAAAGAGTGGTTTCGATAAACGTGCCGAAGCCAAGATTCACATGGAAGCTCTTGAAGAACTTGGGCAGTCACTTGAGAATGAAGTGGCGCCTCGCGTAATCAATCTGGATGATCGAACAATTACTTTGACTGGAACAGTCGAAGAGCAATATGACCAATGGAAGGAAGTTCTTGCAGATATATATGCTGCTGAAGTTGGGAATATATAGAAACAAGGAACAAAGTCGCCTACGCGTATTGAATACCCTATGTCAGAAAACGAAGTTGAAAATACCGAGCCAGTAGCATCTGGCCGCAGTACTGAGTCCGTCTTTCTTAATCCACCGCCTTCACCAAAGCAGGATAAACCTCCGGTGTGGATTTGGATCGGAATCTCCGGGCTATTGCTCACAGCTCTGGGAGTAATATTTGTTCTGCCGTCAGTAGTTGAAGAATATGAACTTCCTCTTGAGCGCAGAGTAGCCACTCCCGAACTTCAAGTTCAAGAATCCACAAGCCTTAGCACTACAGCAATCTCTCCTTTTGAAGAAGCTCAACGCTCAATACAACGAAAGGAAGCGCAGGATGTTCTAGCAGCATTGCTTGCGATCCAGGGAGAGCTCGATGAGCTTAATGTCGATGCCTGGGGTTTAAGCGATTATGAGTCGGCATTGGAACAGGCCAGCATCGGTGATGAGTACTATCGCACTCAGGACTTTCTTTTAGCTCGTGATACCTATGCTGTTGGCAGAGATGCCCTCGCCGCTGTGTTGGAAACTGTACCGACTGTTCTGGAACAAACATTAATTGATGCGCAACAGGCATTGGATCAAATGCGTGCTGGCGATGCCCAGGAATTGTTCGCTTTGGCTGTTTTATTCGCAGCGGACAACGAAGATGCGCAGATAGGACTGCAGCGTGCGCAATCACTGGATGACGTGAGTGGCCTTTTTGATATAGCAGACGATCAGTTTGAGCGTGGAGAGTTGGATCAAGCCAGGGATAATTATCAAGAAATTGTTAATTTGGATAGCTACAACGAAATCGCGCAAGAAAAACTCGATCAGGTTTTGGCTCAGATTCTCGAAAACGAATTCGCAGCCATAATGTCCGCTGGATATGCTCTCTTGGAACAAGCAAAGCCGCAAGAGGCAATAGCCGAATTTCAAAGGGCGTCTTCACTTGGCATTAATCAGGATCAAGCACTGGCGGCAATTACCCAGTCAGAGAATGAAATTTCCAATGCTCAGATTAGCCAATTACGCGCTGTAATTTTTTCCGCTGAATTGCAGGAGCAATGGCAGGACGCAGCAGATAGCTACGATGAAGTATTGAAAATTGATAGCAATCTTACCTTCGCAGTTGATGGTAAAGATTATGCTCAGAAAAGAGCGCAACTTGATTCTCTATTAGTTGCAGCTCTGGATAACCCCGAACGCTTATCCGAAGATGCCGTGTTTCAGGAAAGTCTCGATGTATTTTATACCGGTCGTGCAATTGAAGAACCTGGCCCACGTCTAACTGCGCAGCTTGATGAATTAGAGATCTTTTTGGAAAACTCACAAGTAGCTATTGATATTCAGTTGCGCTCGGACAATCTAACTGATGTAACTCTTTTGCGTATAGGTAATTTGGGAGCATTTCAAGAAACTGCCGTTTCTCTTAAGCCGGGCCGTTATGTTGCAGTGGGCAAGCGATCAGGCTTTCGTGAAGTAAGGGAAGAGTTCACTGTGGGCTTTGGTTTGACTCCGGATGCCGTCATCGTCCAATGTGAAGAACCTGTTGTTGCGGCGAGTAGGCGTTAATAACATGGCAAGCCCTGACGACAAGCGCGAGAGCAACGGGTCAATCGACCCCATCATTCCAGTAGACTTTACGCCCCATAATGAAAAGAAGCGGGCAATCAACTTCAAGTTCAGCTGGCTCCATGGCTTTGTCGTGGTTTTTCTGGCAATTGCTGGAAGCGCCGCTTTTTTTGTACTAACCGCAAGATCGGTCTTTGTCGAAGTGGATCCTATTACCGCTAGCATAGAGATAAAGGGTGGCTTGAATTTTAGATTAGGCCAGCGCTATTTGATCCGTACCGGTTCGTATCAAATTAGTTTAGCCAACGAAGGCTATCACGACACCGTTACTCAATTGTTGGTGAACGAGGAACAGGCTCAGACCCACCCATTTAGCATGCGCAGACTCCCTGGATTGATTTCTTTTGACAGCGGCGGGCTAGCCGGTGCCAGGGTGCAAATAGATGGAATTGATATGGGGTTAACCCCCCTCATAGATATCCCAGTGGAAGCTGGCGAACACCAATTATCCTTATCCAGAGATCGTTATCTTGATTATGGAGAGACTATTAGTATCGAAGGGCGCGAAGAGAAACAGCAGTTTGATGCCACACTGGAGCCGGCCTGGGCAACGGTGAGTATCCGTTCGCAGCCCCCTGGCGCTGATGTAATGGTGGATGGGGAAATTGTTGGAATTACTCCCATCAACGCAGAAATTTTGCAGGGTGGCAGAGACTTGGTGGTAAAGCTGGGCGGACATAAAGCCTGGCAGGAAGATTTTGATATTATCGCTGGCGAAGATTTTTCAATACCGGCGATTGAATTGGAACCAGCAGATGGCTTGGTATTTATTCGGTCTAATCCTGTTGCTGCAAGTGTCACCATAGGAGGAGAGTTCAAAGGGCTGACTCCTCTGGAGGTGGCGTTGGCTCCGGATATCGATCATGAGTTTAGTTTTTTCAAGAACGGCTATTTTTCCAGCAAGCTCACATTGAGAACTGAAGCCGATGAAGAGCGAGAGTTAAATGTTGAGCTTGACCCAGAGCTGGCTAGCGTTCGTGTGCTTGCTCAACCCGAAGACGCTGAGTTATTCGTCAACGGAGAATTGCGTGGTCTTGCGAATCAAACAATTGAGTTGATGGCAGCAAGTCAGCAGATAGAAATTCGTAAGGCAGGCTATGTTCCTTACACAACGGCGTTTACCTCTCGGCCGGGGCTGGATCAAGAAATACGAGTCACGCTTAAGTCATTGGAGCAAGCAAGAATTGAGCAGATTAGGCCGGTAATTACTTCTGCTGCGGGTCAGACTCTCAAGTTGTTCTATCCTGGTGCTTATACTATGGGTGCATCTCGCAGAGAAGCGGGAAGAAGGCCGAATGAGACACTACGAGATATAAAACTGGAAAGGCCATTTTATATGAGCCTACAGGAAGTCACTAACGCTGAATTCAGACTGTTTAATTCTGAGCACTCATCTGGAACTTTGCAGGGTCTCACGCTTGATAATATGGCTCAGCCGGTGGTGCGAGTAACCTGGGCTCAGGCAGCACTGTTTAGCAATTGGCTAAGTGAGCAGGAGTCTTTACCACCTTTCTATGAAGTAGTAGATGGAGAAGTAACGGGATTTAACCCAGATTCCACTGGCTATCGTTTACCCAGCGAAGCCGAATGGGCTTGGGCTGCCAGAACTGACGGCAGTGGCTCGCAACTGAAATACTCCTGGGGTGCCCAACTGCCTCCTTCAGAAAATGCAGGAAACTTTGCTGATGTGAGTGCCCAATCCTATCTGGGAGAGATCATCTTCAATTATAACGATGGCTATCTGGCAACAGCCCCTGTCGCAAGTTATGAACCTAATCATCATGGATTGATGGACATGGCTGGGAATGTTGCTGAATGGGTACATGACTTCTACGGAGCGGTGGGCTCAATCGGAGGAGTTGAAATCGATCCCCTGGGCCCGACTGAAGGGCAGTTTCATGCTATACGCGGTTCCAGCTGGGCTCATGGATCAATTACTGAGCTGCGACTCTCCTTTCGCGATTTTGGCGAAGAGGCAAGGGATGATGTGGGCTTTCGCGTAGCGAGATACCTGGAGGAATAAACGGATGCGAACACTGTCTTTTCTTATTTTCCTAGTGTTTGGCCTCGGATCTTACTCTTGGGCTGCCGAGAATGATCTGCCTGTAGCAGAAGACAGTTCAACTGCTGAGGAAAACGGGGCACAAGAAGTAGATCCAGCCGACTCGGAAGATTTGATTCTAAGTGATGAAGAATTGGAAGAAGAGGGGCCGCGTCGGTTCATCCCCACCGAGCAGATTTCACAGGACCTTGGTGTTTCGTTTCCTGTAGATATATAGCACTGTAGTTACAATAACAATTTGTAGACTGACGTTTGTTGATTTGAAAATTTTGAAGTAAGGGTATAACTATGAAGCAAGGTTTGTTATCGGAAGCTCTTTACCAGATATGCGCACTAATAATCGCTGTCATTGTGGTTCATGCAGCTTATGTTGCGGTAATTCGTCCAAATGCGGAACTGATTCAGCAGCAGCAAAATGTCTTGCAGCAAACCGATGAAAATTTTGTTCCTGAACGGTCAGTTTATATAATCATGAAAGACTTCGAGCAGGAGACTTGTATTATTCTTCTGCTTTGGGCGATGTCAATTATTGGTATGAAAACCCAAAAGACATTGCAGGAAAGAAAATTGTTGGAGCGAACTCTTATACAGGTCTCTGATGGCATGAGTATTTTGCCAGAAGACTCACGCAATTTCGCTCGCCCAGTGCAGGCGCTTGCCGAGGATGAGCGTCAATACCTATTGCCCCGAGCTTTGCTAAGCGGCTTACATAGATTTCAGACTACAAAAAATATTCAAGACGTTGCCACTACGGTGAAAGACACTTGTGAAACCGAAGCCGACAGGATGGAAACAGAGTTGACTATAGTTCGCTATATCGCCTGGGCAATTCCATCGATTGGATTCCTGGGAACAGTTCGAGGTATCGGCACCGCACTTGGTCAAGCCTATCAGGCGGTGAGTGGAGATATTGTTGGCGTGACTGTGAGCTTGGGTGTGGCATTTAACTCAACCTTCGTTGCTTTGATCGTGAGTATTTTCTTGATGTTTTTGCTGCATCAGTTACAGCTGCTTCAGGATCGACTGGTATTGGATTGTCAGAACTATGTTGATGAAAGAATGATCAGGCACCTTCAGGTTCCCGAGAAGGACGGCCATCTATGAAATTGAAAGGACGAGTGTGAAAGTATGAGTTTGAAAGTTATCGAACTAAACGATAACGCCATTACTGTTGGCGATGAGTCGGGGATTATTTTACAAAGCCCCGGATTTGCGCTGGCTCTGGAAAACAAGATTGAACTTGGCGAAACAGCTGAGCAACAGGCACGTCTTCAACCCACCAACAGTTACAACAAATTCTGGCATGAGCTCAGTATGGAGCCGCTGTCCCAACATAAGGGAATTCGCCATCTTGCGGATATAGCCTATGCACAATTACTACATCTAGCCGAACTGGGGGAGATCGATTCCGATGTGATTTTTGCTGTTCCCGGGAATTTTACCCGTCAACAGTTGGCCATTGTGTTGGGGCTGGCAAAGCAGAGCCCTTTTAATCCGGTTGGCCTTGTGGATTCGGCCTTAGCTGGAGCTCTATCTGCGGCCAGGTCTGCAGCTCAAAGCAGTTCGGTGGTTTATGCGGACATTCAACTGCACCAGGTTGTACTAAGCAAGATGGTAATCGAAGGTAATGAGCTCAAGACCGATTCTGTAATACAGATTCCGGGAGTGGGCAGTCAGAACTTTATGAATCTCATGATGCAGCTTGCTACGGGTCTTTTTATTCAGCAGTGTCGATTCAACCCTCAGCATGACGCAGAATCTGAGCAGCAACTTTACAATGCTCTGCCTAATTGGTTGCAGCAAAATGAAGGTGACGACAATAGCCTGCTGCTGGAATTGAGAACACAAAACAATGTACACACGGCGAAGATGCCTAGGGAAAGTTTGAATAGTAATCTTTCTCAGTACTATCAAAAAATATGCGAGCAAATATTTGCGCTTACAAAGCAAGAGGGAGACCAGCTCATACTGAGCCAGGCAATGTCCGAATTACCAGGTCTTGTCACGTCTCTGGCTGAGGTCGGGGATATACATGTGCTTGATCGAGGAGCGATAAACACTGCTTGTCTAGAATATAGAGATCACATTATCCATCCTGTGGATGAGATTCATCTCATAAACGCACTTCCTCGAATGGAGAAAGAAAGCGCGTTAGCTCCAACTATAGAAACCATGAACAAGCCTAAAGCAACTCATTTGCTTTTTGGGCACAAGGCGCTGGAGATTAGATCAATCGACATTATTAATGCTGACAAATTGAACGGAGGCGCAGCGCCTGCTTCTTCTGTTTTATTGTCAGCAAAGGATCAGCCCAAACAGCTTGGCCGAATTGTGCTGGAGCAGGATGGGATTATTCTCGACAGTGGTACTCAGGAATTTTTACTCAATGACAAACTAGTCAGTGGCAGACAAAGCTTGCACCTTGGTGATTGTCTGCGAGTGACTGAAACTCTAGAGGAACTTCGACTGATACAAGTTAGCGATGGCGACAGTTAATGGCAAGTAATAAAAAGAAAAGAAGAAATCTCGATCCACTGAGCTTGTCATTTTTGGATGTCATGTTTTGTGGATTTGGCGCAGTGATTCTGATTTTTCTAATCCTTGACCATACCAGCACAGTAGCCGATGTGATTTCGAATCCCGATATCACTGCGGAGATCAATCTATTAGAAGAAGAGGTACTGGAAGGCGAGCTCGGCCTTGTTGCATTGCGCAATACCTTCTCCGATACCAATTTTGAAGTAGTAACAGCGCAAGGTCTTGCCCGACGGATTCAAGAACAGATTGAAACTTTTCTTCAGGAGCTGGCGGCTTTGGAGAACTCAAGCGTTGCAACGGTCGACAGCGTTGAAAAACTGAGGGCGGATGTTGAGGCTTTGGAAGAAGAATTGTTACGACTTCAGGCTAGTGCATTTGAGGAAGAAGGTAATAGTGTTCGTCAATTTATGGGTGACGGTAACCGGCAGTATCTCTCGGGTCTATTTCTGGGTGGCCAGCGAATTCTAATTCTGGTTGATAGCTCCGCCAGCATGCTGGATAGCACCCTAGTTAATATTATCCGTACCAGGAATATGCCTGTTGAGCGCAAATTGCAGGCTCCTAAGTGGCAGAGGGTCATTAAAACAGTGGACTGGATTAGCACTCAGTTGCCAATTACCAGTCAGTATCAATTGTGGAATTTCAGTGACAGCTTGAGCAGTCTGGCGTCGACAGATCGCGATGCTTGGCAGGAAGTAGCGGATAGAGATCAGCTTAACGCAGCGGTCGAAAGTGTAAAAACCCTAGTGCCGGCTAATGGAACCAATATGGAACAGGTATTTCGCGCGGTCGCCAATATGTCACCTCTACCAGATAATATATTCCTGATAACAGATGGCTTGCCAACCATTAGTGATCGTGGATCTAGCGACGCGTTGGTAACTCCAGCACGGCGATTGGAATTGTATGAAGATGCAGTAGAGGAATTACCCAACGGAGTTCCAGTGAATGTAGTACTGATGCCTCTCGAAGGTGACCCCAGTGCAGCTGCCGCTTATTGGCAGTTGGCACAGTACACCCGGGGATCATTCTTAACGCCATCGAAAGATTGGCCATAAGATAGTAGATAGGACCTGATATTCAATGTTTGGCATTAAGAGCCAATTTAATACCGGTTCAGACTAAAAGAAATATAAGGCACACAGGCCGCAGAATAAACCATGAGAAGAAACAAGCGCGAAACAGATTCTTTTTCAGTCTCCTTTTTGGATGTGGCGGCCTGTGGTTTTGGCGCAATGATTATTCTATTGATGATTACAAAGTCTTCCGCTCCTGTAACTATTGAATTCACGGACATTACCCCTGAAGGGGCGATCAATGAATTACAAGAACAGCTATTTGCTATTCGTGGTGAAACCACGATTCTAAATCGAGATCTGAATGCAAAACACGAGCAGCTATCCGCGATGACAGAGCGAATCGCTCGCCTACGTCGTGATCTCGATGATGCGCAGGGCCGCTTTCAAACATCCAATCAGCTCTCGTCTGAAATCACCGATGAAGTGGGTCGTTTGTCTATTGCTCAACAGACCATGACAGAAGAGATGCAGCGGCTATTGGCTAGCAGTACGGCTCCTGTAAATAATGCTATCGGAGGAGTTCCGGTGGACAGCGAATACATAATATTCGTAATCGATACTTCCGGGAGTATGTTTAATAATCCCAGTTGGGCGAAGATGCTTGGCGTAATTGATGACACCCTAAATGTATATCCTGAAGTAAAAGGTATTCAGGTGATGAATGACATGGGTGACTATATGTTTGATTCCTACAGGGGAGACTGGATTCCAGATACTCCAGGGCGGCGCGGACAGATAATGAGCACTCTGAGAAACTGGAATCCTTACAGTAATAGTAGCCCTGTAGAAGGAGTGACACGGGCAATTAATACCTTTTATTCACCGGATAAGAAAATTAGTATCTATGTTCTCGGTGATGATTTTCAACCTGGCGGGTCTATTCGGGAAGTACTGCGCACAATTGACCGGATCAACGTTGAAGACGAGAACGGAGACAGGCTAGTACGGATACATGGAATAGGGTTTCCCACCATTTTTGCAGGGCCTGCGCGGTTTCAGCAGAGTGTTTATCGATATTCAACGCTAATGCGGGAGATGACTCAGCGAAATGGTGGTACATTTGTGGGTCTGAATGATTATCAGTAGGGCTACAGGACGATTTGTTCACTATGTAGCGGTTTGACGAAGTGGGATGTGGGGATACCATGACAAAATTAGAGCAGTACATCGGTAGATATATCAGGCAAGTAGCCGCATTAATACTGGCGTCGACCTTGACGGCCTGTGGCGTAAGCAATGTGGTTATAGATGGCAGCTTTCCTACTCCAAATATAAGCAAACTTCCTCTAACAGTCGCTGTTCTCTATGACGATGCGCTTCGTCAATTCTCCTATATGGAATATTCTGAGACAGGGCAGGAAGAAATCAATATAGAAAGCGGTCAATCTCATATACAACTGTTTAACGCAGTGCTGCCGGCAATGTTCGACAACGTCATAGAAGTGCAGTCTCAAGCGGAGGCTGTAAGCAGTGGTGCCGATGCGGTGTTCATTCCGGTGATTGAGGAATTTCAATTGGCACTTCCATCCAAGACCAGGCTGGACGTTTACGAAATTTGGATTAAATACAATATGCGACTTGAGAGTGCGGAAGGCGACTACATTGCAGATTGGGTGCTTACTTCTTATGGCAAGACTCCAACAGAAACCTTTCGCTCAAATGAAGCGGCAATAAACGAGGCTGCAATAGTAGCCTTGCGAGATTTGGCATCAAGTTTTTCACTAAGCTTTTCACAGGTACCTGAAGTTAGGGATTGGCTGAATTCCCAATAAGCGGGCTTTGGGTCATTAAAGACGCTATCTAGAGGCAATATGAAGACAATAGAATCGACAAAATCAGGAATTAGCAAGAAACCTGCTTTAGTGCTGGTAGTCCTGTTATCGGTTTTAGCATCTTGTACCAGTACAACTGTGGATGAATTTCGTCAGGGTGAGACTGGAATAGAAAATGATGAATCGGTGGTTATTCTTGGCAGGCGTCAAGCCAGCGATTACGAGACACGCGCCGAATTTGTGGATTGCGTCGGGGATCGTATGACCCAGGGCGCCAATGCAATCAGCATTATTCCTGAGCAGGAATTCGTTGATGCAATGTTTCCATGGTTTGAGCCACGAACTGCGCCACTGAGAACCCAGGATCTTGAGAAGCTGATGGCTGAACAGGTAGTGGCGGACAAGATGGATGAGTTTGGAGTTCGCTACATTGTTTGGCTTGATGGATTTACCGAAACCACCGACAGAAGTGGTTCGATATCCTGTACCGTCGGTCCCGGTGGTGCAGGTTGTTTTGGATTTGGTTCTTGGGAAGATGACGCAAACTTTGATGCGCGAGTGTGGGATGTAGGCACATTTTCAAATGTTGGCACCATCAGCACCGATGCAACCGGCCAATCTTATGTTCCCGCCCTCATAATACCTATCCCCTTAATTGCCAGAGTCGAAGCCAATGCCTGTAGCAGGTTAGCGGACCAGCTCAAGGGCTTTGTCAACGGCGGCTAGCTGTTGTCCGTTTAAGTATAGGTATATCTGTTGTTGTAAGAATGGAGATAGGCAGGTGGAGCAATGAACAATTCGAATTACACTATGATCAAAAAACTCTCTTCGGCGCTCTTTCTTGGGGTCTGCTTCTCAGTGATCTCTTCCTGTGCGATTAATCCAGCTACTGGCGGTGCCAACCTGGTATTGATGTCTGAAAATCGCGAGAAAGAAATTGGCCTGGAAGAGCATGAAAAAGTTCTGGCTAGCATGCCATTGCTGGAAGACCAGGAACTCTTGGCCTATGTAAGAGAGGTGGGGAGCAATGTTGCCAAAGTAAGCCATCGTCCTGATCTTGAATATCAATTCCATATTATCGATAGTCCTGACATCAATGCTTTTGCCTTGCCAGGTGGATATGTCTATGTGAATCGTGGCCTGCTCACTTTTACGAACAGCGAAGCAGAGCTTGCGGCAGTGCTAGCCCATGAAATAGGTCATATCACAGCAAGGCATGCTGTTCAGCAACAATCGCGGGGAAGACTAGCAAATACTGCAGCAACAGTCGGTGGGTTTGTAACGGCGGTAGCAACTGGGTCAGGATATGTCGGCTCACAGATTAGCCAGGTTGCGTCAATTTGGGCGCAGACAGGTCTTAGTGGTTTTGGCAGAGAACACGAATTGGAAGCTGATAGTCTGGGTGCTGAGTATCTGGTGAACGCCGGATACGATCCGGCAGCGATGATTGAAGTGATTACTGTTCTAAAAAATCAGGAAGATTTCAATAGAAGAGTCACTGGAAACGGCGGAGGCTATCATGGCTTGTTCGCTACTCACCCGCGAAACGATACTCGTTTACAACAAGCCGTTGAAGAAGTAGGAAATATTTCGGATAACGTAATTACTCAAACGGATAACACAAAATTTCGAGAAAACATGGATGGTATGATTATAGGTCAGAGCCAGAACTCGCAATCGAATGAAGCTCGCAACCGTTACTATCAAGCATTGTTAGGCTATACACTTGTCTTTCCTGAGGAATGGGAGATAGATGAGACTACAACAACAGTAACTGCTTCATTGCCGAATTCTGGCTCTATCAAGATTGAAGCTCAACGAATTCAAGAAAATATTGAGCCTCGAGTTTTTATTCGCGACAAGATGGGTGTGTCGGGTCTTCAAAAGTCTGAAGCCTTAGCCCAATATAGATTGTTAGGACACACTGGCACTGCTGTTTCAGCTGAAACGGGAAATCTTGAAAGAATTGCAGCTATCTACTTTGGTCCAAGAGTATACACATTTCGAGGAGAGATCCTCGATGATACATCTGTTGATGAAATCGATGCGCTTTTACTTGCTTCCATTCGAACCTTTAGAGCTATACAGAGAGGCGAGGCTTTCACTGGCAGCGAGGCGAAAATAAAATACGTTCAGGCAAGCGAGCACTTTGATTTCAGTGTTGTTGCGCAATCCAGCAGAATCGCTAATTATCCCGAAGAAACTCTCCGCCTTCTCAATGGCTATTACCCCATTGGAAGCCCCGAAGAAGGGGATTGGGTAAAGCTGGTCGAGTAGTTTTGCCTGTTTGTTTTGTTTGTTTTTACTCTCCACAAGGTTAAACTTGAGCTCAGCTCTGTCTCACTGCGGCCAATAGAGTCGCGGCGAGTACAGCTCAGGCTGGAAAGATATAAATAGTTTCGTTATATGGCGGTTAAAGTGAACAAAGCAGGTAACAACACTCTGGTAGACCTCAAAGATTTCCTGGATTATCTTCTGGCCGAAGGCCGTATTGCTCAGGCGGATCATGATAGTGCCATGCTTGGCCGCCGCTCAGCGGAAGATCGTAATAAGCATGTTTTACATTATCTTGCTGATCTCGAGCTGAATGACGCGAAAGTTGCTGGGAAAAAACTGGATATAGAATCTCTCACTATGGCTTTGAGTAAACAGTCTGGTCAGGATTACTATAGAATTGATCCCTTGAAAATCGACGCGGCCCAAGTTACTCAAGTGATGTCTTACGCGTTTACTCAGCGGCACCATATACTGGCTGTAGAAGTCAGCCCTGTCGAAGTTACTATCACCAGCGCCGAACCTTATATGACATCATGGGAATCGGATCTGGAACATGTGTTGCAGAAAAAGATTAAGAGAGTCATTTCCAATCCGGTTGAGATTAAGCGCCTCACCACGGAGCTTTATAGTCTTTCCTCTTCTATTAGTGGAGCAACCGAAGGTGGCCCCCAGAAAAAGGGTATAGGAAATCTCGAGCAGATGTTGGAGCTCGGAGGCGCGAAAGACCCGGAAGCTAACGATCAGCATATTGTTAACGTAGTTGACTGGCTTCTGCAATATGCGTTCGATCAAAGAGCCAGTGATATTCATGTTGAGCCTCGAAGAGAGAAGGGAACTATTCGATTTCGAATAGACGGAGTTCTCTACACGGTTTACTCATTGCCAATGCAGGTGTTGGGCGCGGTAACCAGCCGATTAAAAATTCTCGGACGCATGAACGTTGCAGAGAAACGTAAACCTCAAGACGGACGCATAAAAACTAAGAGTCCAAATGGTAATGAAATCGAGTTAAGACTTTCCACATTACCTACAGCGTTCGGTGAAAAACTGGTAATGCGAATTTTCGACCCCGACGTTTTGTTAAAACCGTTTGAAGAGCTGGGACTTATTAATGATGATTTGATCCGCTGGAATGACATCACTAAAAATAATAACGGCATTGTAATTATCACCGGACCAACTGGTTCAGGTAAAACTACTACGTTGTACTCAACGCTTAAAACATTGGCGACGGAAGAAGTGAATGTCTGCACCATCGAAGATCCCATCGAGATGGTGGAAGATAGTTTTAATCAGATGCAGGTTCAGGAAAACATTGATCTGAATTTTGCTGATGGAGTGAAAGCTCTACTAAGACAAGACCCGGATATCATTATGATCGGCGAGGTCAGGGATTTACCTACAGCAGAAATGGCGATCCAAGCTGCTCTGACGGGCCATCTGGTGTTCACCACACTTCACACCAATGATGCGCCCTCTGCAATTACTCGACTGCTGGAACTCGGAGTGCCTTCCTATTTGATTAAGGCGACAGTCATTGGAATTATGGCGCAGCGCCTGGTTAGAGTACTTTGCCCCCATTGTAAACAGCCGACGTCTATTGACCAGGATGCCTGGGACTCTATAACACTTCCATGGAAGGTGAAGCTGCCCAAGCATGTATATGAAGCGCCGGGTTGTCTGGAATGTCGTGAAACCGGCTTTAAAGGCAGACAAGGTCTTTATGAGGTAATGCCATTCACTGAATCCCTGCAGCAATACTCCGATGATAAGTCGAACTTGCCCGCCTTGCGTAAGCAGGCCTACAAGGAAGGTATGCTAAGCCTGAGACTGAGCGGGGCGCAGAAAGTAGCCAGCGGATTGACCACCGTCAATGAAATCCTTCGCGTAACACCTGAAAACAAGAATTAGACTCAGAATGGTTTAGAATGGGCTCATTATTTTTATGCCAGCCCAGATACTAGCTATGGATTCAGCACAAAAAGACAAGCCGGAAAAATTTCTGGTAATCGGGCCGTCCTGGGTTGGCGATATGGTAATGGCTCAGGTCTTGTTCCGGCGTCTTAAAGCCAACTTTGATGATTGCAGCATTTCGGTGTTGGCACCGGATTGGACCAGGCCGTTGCTGGAGCGGATGCCCGAAGTAGAAGACAGCATCGCTTCCACGACCCAACGAGGACAGCTGGGTCTAGGAGCCCGAAGAACCTTGGGGCTATCACTAAGAGAACAAGAATTCACCACCGCCTATGTTCTTCCCAATTCATTCAAATCTGCCCTGATACCCTTCCATGCACGAATTCCTCGGCGCATAGCCTGGCGTGGCGAATTCAGAGGTTTGTTACTCACTGATAGTCGAGTCCTAAAAAAAGACATCTATCCACTCATGGTGCAGCGCTTTGCAGCCTTGGCTGAACCAGCAGGAAGCAAACCACCGACAGAAATCCTCGACCCGCGACTCAGTATTGACCCTGAGACTCTGTCCTCTACAAGAAACAAGTTTCAGCTATCTATCGAGAATAGGATTTTGGCCATCTGTCCTGGAGCAGAATTTGGAACCTCGAAGCAGTGGCCGGCCAAGCATTTTGCGTCTAGCTGCAAGTCACTTATCGCAGACGGATGGAGAGTGTGGATTTTTGGCTCTGCCAATGATGAAGCCATGGCGGCTTCTATACTTCAGGAAATGAACGATGCTGAACAGCAAGCCTGTGAAAACCTCTGTGGTAAAACCAGCCTGGCCGAAGCCATTGATTTGTTGTCCTTGACTGATGTGGTTATTTCAAATGATTCAGGATTAATGCATATTGCTGCAGCGCTCGATATACCTGTGGTGGCACTGTATGGATCTACTTCGCCAGACTTTACACCACCAAGGGCGGAGAAGGTAAAATTGCTGTCTACAAATATTGAGTGCCGCCCCTGCTTCAAGAGAGAATGTCCCTTGGGGCATCAGAAATGCCTGCAGGATTTGGAGCCGGAACTCGCTATTTCAGCAGTTAATGAATTACGGGAAGAGAAACAATCCAGGGATCTGGTTTAAAGGAAAAGATGTGCGCGTACTTATAGTAAAAGTTTCGTCTCTTGGAGACATTATTCATACCTTGCCAGCAGTGACGGACGCTTATCGTGCACACAAAGATCTGGTGTTTGACTGGGTGGTGGAAGAAAATTTTGCGGAAGTTCCTTCGTGGCATCCCGCAGTCGACAAAGTCATTCCCGTGGCTATAAGACGCTGGCGCAGAAGCCTGATTAAAACGTATTTGAATCACGAATTTCGAACTTTTAGAAAATCATTGCAGGGGGTCCACTACGACCTGGTAATAGATGCTCAGGGACTGATAAAGAGTGGGATGATAAGCCGAATTTCAAAAGGCTTAACAGTAGGTTTAAGCAATCGAACCATTCGTGAACCAATGGCGACACTTTTCTATAACAAGGTCTATTCCGTGCCCTGGACCGAGCACGCGGTGGACAGGGTAAGAGAGTTATTCTCAAGAGCTTTGCAATACGAGTATGACAAAGACCAGATAGACTATGGAATTGATCTGAGCAAGATCCAGGGTTTTAGCTCTACCAAGAAGTATGGTAAAGAGAAATCGCTAGTTTTCCTTCACGGTACTACATGGAGTACCAAGCACTGGCCTGAACATTATTGGCGTCAACTTGCCAATATAGCCACCCTTGAAGGCTATAGAGTGTTGCTTCCATGGGGCGACGAAAGCGAGAAGCAACGAGCGGATTTCATCGCTGCGGGCAATGATCTGGTTACTATTCTCGATAAGCAGTCACTTTCTGGTCTGGCTAATCACATACAGCAATCGGAAGGTGTTATTGCTGTGGATACCGGTCTGGGTCATATGGCGGCAGCACTCTCCAAACCCACGATTTCCTTATATGGTCCAACTGATCCTGGTCTTTCGGGAACCTACGGCAATATGCAGTTGCACCTGAATTCGAATTTAAATTGTGCTCCCTGCGTAAAGAAGATTTGCAATTACTCCGGGCCGGGCGTGACGGATGAGTATGATGGGCAGTCGTTTGCAGTGGTGCCGCCTTGCTTCTCAAGTCATAAGCCGGAAATGGTTTGGCAGCAATTCAAAGAACTGCTGGGCAGATCAACAGCGACCCAGGATCTTCAGCTATGAAGTTGAGCTTTCTGATTTACACCTACTTTCCCTACGGTGGGCAACAGAGAGACTTTCTTCGAATCCTTAAAGAGTGCTTGAGTCGTGGTCATGAGGTGACGGTATATACGCGCCAGTGGGAAGGAGAGATGCCTGAGGGCATTAAGCTGGTGATTGTTCCCGTGAAGGCATCAAGCAGAATTAAGCTGTATAGAAAATTCACAGAGTGGCTTAGAGACGCTCTGGAAAAAGCTGAAGACTCACTGCTTGTAGGTTTTAATAAGATGCCACTTCTGGATGTCTATTTTGCCGCGGATCCTTGTTTCGCTGAAAAGGCTGAGGCGCAGCGAGGATTCTATTATCGTTTCACCCCCAGGTTTAAACATTTCAAGTCCTATGAAGAGGCCGTGTTTGGAAGTTCGGGCAAGACCGAAGTAATGCTGCTGTCACCGCAGCAGCGAAAAAATTTCGTAAAGCATTATCCGGGTTGTGAGTCGCGGCTACATGATGTGCCCCCCGGTATTGACGAAGATAGAAGAGTCGAAAAACGAGACCCCGAAATTCGTGCCGAATTGAGGGAAGAATTCGCCATAGCAGATGATGAGCTTCTCATTTTGCAAATTGGATCTGGCTTTCGAGTCAAGGGAGTGGACAGGTCACTACGAGCTATTGCCACTCTGGATAAGAAACTGCAGGGGAAATGCCGATACCTGCTTATCGGTCAGGATAAATCTGCTCGATTTGAAAAATTGGCAAGAAAACTGAAAATTTCAGAGCGGGTAACGATTCTTCCCGGTCGCGATGACATTCCAAGATTCCTCGCTGGCGCTGATCTATTACTTCATCCTGCCTACATGGAAAGTGCCGGTTATGTTTTGCTTGAAGCTACTATAGCGGGGCTTCCAGTTTTGACGACGGCCACATGTGGTTATGCATTTCATATTGAACAGGCCGAGTCTGGTCAGGTTTGTTCAGAGCCTTTTCAGCAAGATGAGCTCAATGCAAAGCTTGCGGAAATGCTCGTCAAAATACACGCAGCGCCCTGGTCAACTAACGGACTTGAGTACGGCAAAAACGAAGAGCTGTATTCCTTGCCACAATATGCTGCAAACTTAATCGAAGAGTTGGCAAAAGAGAAAGAGAACCTTAAGGAGCAGGGTCTACCATGAGTGCGCTGTTTCTGAATTCATCTTTCTCGGATTTGTTCTCCGACAGTGATCCCTTTGACACACTTTGGGCTATGGAAGGGGAAGTGCATCGGGACGTAAAGGGACGGGTGACCAAGCAATTTACTCATCAGGGCCAGAGCTATTTCGTAAAACTGCATTCAGGGGTCGGCTGGCTCGAGATAATTAAGAACCTATTGCAACTAAGACTGCCAATTCTCGGTGCTCGTAATGAATGGCAGGCGGTAGCACGTTTGCAGGAGTTGGGCATTGATACCATGACCGTGGTTGCTTATGGTGAAGACGGTTGGAATCCTGCAAGGCGTCGCTCTTTCGTGGTCACAGAAGACTTAAGCAACACCCGCAGCCTTGAAGATGTCTGTGCTGATTGGCCAAGACAAGGAGTGGGTTTCTCTTCCAAGAAAGCTCTTATTGAAAAGTTGGCAAAAATCAGCCGCGTATTACATCAGGATGGCATCTGTCATAGGGACTACTATATCTGCCACTTCTTGATGGATCAGAGTCCAGAGGAGAATCAAAAAGTATCACTAATTGATTTGCATCGGGCTTTGATCAAAGACAATTTGTCCGAAAGGTGGATAATCAAAGACGTGTCGGGACTGTATTTTTCTGCGATGGATATTGGATTGACCCGCCGTGATCTCTTCAGGTTTATGAAAGTTTATAGTGGGCAAGAGCTCCGTCAATGTCTCAAGACAGACATTACTTTCTGGCGAGCCGTAGATAAACGTGCGCGTGCCATGTACAAGAAATTAAGTGGTAGGGCTTAGCATGGGGTCACTTTCATGTTCTGAGCTGAACGCTTTGGGGCGGCATATACCTACTCCTTTTTATCTTTCCATATTGAAGAACGAGCGGGCACTTGAGCTAAGAGTACAAAGCATTTTGCGGATCGTTCCAGGTCGACGCATTGTGGCGTTGGGAACATGGCAAGATAAACAGGTTATTCTGAAATTGTTTTATGATCGGAAAACCTGGAAGAGGAATATGCTGCGGGATATTCGTGGCATCAACCTCCTAAAGCAGGCTGGTATTCCGACGCCTAGACTAGAGCTTCAATCTACTACTGAGGACAAGGCAGGCGGTGCTCTGATTATTGATTATCTCAGCACAGGGAAAGGATTGAGCGGTTTGTTCAATCAGGCAAAGAATGAAGAAGAACAAAACGATATTCTCGATCTGGCGATTGAAAATATTGCTCGTTGTCATCAAGCGGGGCTTTGGCAGGAGGATATTCATCTGGATAATTTCCTTCTCTATCGCGGCGTTGTCCACCTGATTGATGGTGCTGACGTGAAATCAGTTGACGGTTTGCTGGATAAGGAAACTTGCCTAAAGAATTTGGCGATGTTTGTCGCACAACTGCCTGCACGATTTGATCAGAAGACAGAGCAGTTGATTCACAGTTATCGAAATTACTTACCAGAGCTATCGAAGAATGATTCCAAAAATTTTGATGCGCTGGTAAGGAAGGCAAGAATTACTCGATTGGACAGGTATGAAAAGAAGCTGTTTCGGTCTACCACATCCCATCGTTGTGAGAGAGTCTACGGCAGGTTTGTTGTCTACGACAGAATATTGAACTCACCGGCTTTAGAACAATTTGTTGAAGATCCTGATAGCTTTATTGATGAGGGCAGGCTTCTCAAAAAGGGCAATTCCTCAACGGTTGCTGTTGTTGACATCAATGGTTCAAACTATGTTTTGAAGCGTTACAATATGAAGAGTTTTGGACATAGGCTCTCCCGGTCACTAAGGCCCAGTCGCGCACATCAGTCCTGGAAAAATGCACTGACCCTGAAGATGTTGGGGGTTGCGACACCGACACCGTTGTTGTTTATGGAAAATCGCCTGCTTGGCGTATTCCGAAGTACAGCTTATTATCTAAGCGAATATATTGAAGGCGACAACTTTGGTGATGAGATTGCCGCTGACACGTTAGAAGATGATCAGTTTAAGAAATCAATTGAGATGTTCGAGCAGCTGTTTCGCATAATGAACACTTATTCCGTAAGTCATGGAGACACTAAAGCCAGCAATTTTATTTTGAAAGATGGAGAGCTTATGGTTTTGGACTTGGATGCAATGAAGCGTCATAAATCTGTTGGCACTTTCTCCGAAAAATTTGTAAAAGATCTCAAACGTTTTCAGAAAAACTGGAAGGGTAGCAAGTTTGAGAAAAAGGTAGACAAGGCGGTTACTGCTCTTCAATCTGAATTCGCAGGTTCGTGAAATGAGTATCTATACTTTAGGCTTGGCAGGAGCAATAGGACATGATCCTGCTGCCGCTCTTTTTAAAGATGAAGAATTGATCGCGGCTGTAGAAGAAGAGCGCATTCTGCGTAGAAAACATGCCAGCGGCGAGATGCCTTATCATGCGGCGCGACAGTGTTTCGAAATAGCCGGGATTCGACCTTCAGAAATCAATCGTATAGCAATTCCTTTCGCTCCCATAAATTTATTCAATAAGGCCCGATGGCATTATGCGTATCGTCATTGGTATGCGCCGGATAGGTCTGTTGACAGTGTGCTCAACGGGAATCGTCGTTATCGTCGTTATTTGAAAGACTTGTATGAATTACTTGCCAAGCTGCAGATTGATTCAAAAAAAGTTGAACTGGTTCCAGTAGAACATCAACTTGCCCATGCGAGTAGTTGCTATCACCTTAATGAATCTGACGAAAAAACGGCGATTCTTTGTCTTGATTCAAAAGGCGAATATTCAAACATTTTTCTCGGTTATGGTGAGAATGGGAAAATAGTTCGGATCAAGGAATTCTACAATCCCGATTCCCTGTGCGGCATGTATGCTGCGCTTACTGATTATCTTGGATTCGAAATCCTTGATGGCGAGTTTAAGGTAATGGGTATAGCACCATTCGGAGATCCGGATAAATATGATCTCAGCGAGCTGGCCAAATTCAATGGGAAAAAGTTTAAGGTAAACAACAAACTAATTGGTACCGTTGGCTTGAGGCGATACAAAGCAAAGTCCAAGGGACACTATTTCAGCAAGAAGTTAGTGGAGATGCTCGGACCTAGGCGAGTGGGTAATCTCACCGATGATCCCTACGTCCACTACGCGGCCGCTATCCAGAAACTTTATGAGGATCTCACCATTGAGTTGGTAGAACATTTCCTTGGCGATGTGCTTGATGCCTCCGGAAGACTGGCAATCTCCGGCACAGGTTCCATGAACATTCGATTGAATCGGATGCTGAAGGCTCATCCCAGGGTAAAGAATCTCATCGTTCACCCTGCCTGCGGCGATCCGGGCACAGCTATCGGAGCTGCGGCGTACGTGGTGCGGAAAGAGGGTAAAAAGCTACAGCCGATGAAAAATGTATTCCTTGGGCCAGAATACACAACAGAGCAATGTATTGAAGCTTGCAAACTAAGCCGGGAACGGCCTGTTTGGGAAGTTTTGGAAGACCCTAAAGAAAGAGCAGTGGAGCTATTGGCCAATGGAGAGATCATTGCCTGGTTTCAGGGGAGAATGGAATTTGGGCCGCGCTCATTAGGAAATCGAAGCATCCTGGCGAGCCCTGACGAAGCAGAGGTTTCTGAAAAGCTCAATCATCAGGTCAAGTTTCGAGAAAAATGGCGCCCGTACTCTGCAAGTGTTCTGGATACCGTGGCCGATGAATTTGTCGATGGGGGATGCAAAGATAAGTATATGTGCATCAGCCAGGATGTGAGTGAAGAATGGCGAGAAAAGTATCCTGCCATAAGCCATATTGATGGAACCTGCAGAGCACAGATCGTGGACGCCGAGAGTAGCCCGGTATTTCATCAACTACTAACTAAGTTTAAAGACAAGACCGGGCACGGCATGTTGATTAACGCGACGTTGAATCGACCGGGGGAATCTCTGGTTTGTTCCCCTGATGATGCTGTGGCTATGTTTCTGGGTACAGATCTAAATTATCTGATATTGGGGAATATTCTGGTTACTCGTCGTGAAGAACCGGAGTCCTGGTAAAAATTCTCACTGCGTTAGCTAATTCTTCAGGGTAGAAAGGCTGTCCGCTGGTATATCCCAATTTTTAGATCACTCTCTGAAAGAAAACTTTGCCTAAGCTCGAGATAGGGAGCAACGGTTTCGTCGGTGAATAATTGCTCCATTGCATTGTCAAATTCGACAGCAAATAAATCTCCTTCAGCCGCAGATTCAATTTGTGACAGATTGAAGTGCCTCATCAGCACGTCATAGTTTTCTATTAGCCCGCTGGAATAGGCAATGGCATTATTATTAGTATGTAATCTATCGCCCTGATTCGTATTGTCGGTTATCCAGTCAATGGATTCGGGAAGGTAGTCTTTGCTATCCCCAAAACTTACATAAGCATCAATTCCACAATATGCAAAAAATGCGGCCATGAAGATGCTCAACTGTTTCTTTCGAAGGCTTGCAGAATTGAGAAGCCGATAGGCGATCAAGGGAACATAAAGAGCAAGAAGAATTGAAAAAATCATTGTATAGCGGCTGGTCATATATCTGGTTAGAAATAAGAAGGCTAACAGCACGAAAAAATTAACTATGAGATAGGCCAGAAGTGGCATTGATACATGCCTTTCTGTTTCCAAACTTACTCCCTTCCTGAATAGCCCAATGAGCAAGACAATAAGAAAGGGGCCTCCAATACCATTGAACATATTGGCAATTAGTATTGCGATAAGCCCGGCTGCTACGAAGATAGAAAGGTATTCCTGTGAGAAGAACGCTGCGTGTTCACTAAATAGCAACGCACTAATCTCTGCCGCCTGCTCCGGAGGAGGAGAAAATGTGGCTGATATTATGGGTTGATAAACTGAAACGAAATTTGTGAACAAAGCGAGAACGTTGAATCCCGCGACAGTCACTAACAGTAAGGCGCCGACAGCCAGGGCCGCAATAATTCCATAGAGTCTCAGAAAAGATTTTTGGCAAAGTGCTTTTTCATATCTCGTGTCGAGTAATAATGCGAAGGGGACGACTGCCAGATAGATAATCGCTTCTGCTCGAAACAAGGATGCGGCTAGTAGAGCAGCACAGAAAGCTATTGCTCGAACTAGAGATTGTTCGTTGGAATAGCGCAGTAGTTGGGAAAGAGAAAAAACAGTTAAAGCCCAAAACCCTACGTCTCGAATTATGTATGAGCGATATTCATTGAGCTGGGGGTAGACCAGGATGCTAATGGCAGCCAATAGTAATAAAAGTTTTGAATCATCGATTTCTTTTACGATGCTAAGAAAACTATAGACGAGTAAGGCATAAAAACCACTATTGATGAGTAGAGCCGACGTGAACAGGCTGATGCCGAGTTTGCTAAGCAATGCAATGAGTACGGAGTAGCTGGCCCAGGAATAGTGTTGATAAGCGGCGGCAATTCCTTCGTCTCTGAAAATTTCTGCAGTTCGAATATAGGTATAAGAGTCGTTGTTGTGCAGGCCTGGGTTCCATAGGCTGACTAAGAGAAAAATTACAGAGATCAATAAGCTGACCCCTACAGCAATGAGCCGAATATCGTATTGCTGCCAATTGTTCCTAATGTCAGTAAGGTCTGGCATCTTTGCCCGCCGCTTGAGTTTTGAATCGCTTATGTAACCACATGTACTGATCGGGTTGTATTCTGACAGCATCTTCCACTAGAGAGTTGATACGAGCCGCATCGATTTCATCATCTCCGCTGGGGTAATCCTTCAGTGCTGAGTCGAAGATAAGATGATAACCCGAATTATCTTCTGTTCGATAATGACTGAAGAAAACCACCGATGCATTTCCTATTTTCGAAAATCGGGAGGTTGCAGTAATGCTAGCAGCCTGATTACCAAAAAAGGGAACAAACACTGAGTGTTTGGCGCCGTAATCTTGATCTGGTGCATACCAGAGAATTCGGCCTGCCTTCAGGCTCTTGATCGCTCCTCGTACATCCTTTCGATCATAGACGTGAGCGTAGTGACGGATACGTCCATTGAACATGGCTGCTTGGAACAAGGGGTTGTCATTTGGGCGATAAGTAACATCCATTTTGTGAACCAGATTGAAAAGAAAGGCAGCGATTTCAATGGTCGTAAAATGTGCGCATACCAACAGTACTCCTTTGCCGCCTTCCATCGCAGCTTGCAGATTTTCCAAGCCGCTTACTTTAAGTCGGCTTTCATAATCTTTGGGATCGCGATACCAGGAGATTGCTATTTCGATCAGGCCAATGCCGTTGGAAAGGAAAGTCCGCTTAACCAATTGTTGTTGGTCTCTAGATGAGAGCTCTGAAAAGCACAGGCGAATATTCACTTCACATATGTGCCTGCGTTGCCGAGCGAAATAGTAGCTGAGAAGCCCGAGAAACTGGCCTATCTTTATCTGAATATAAAAAGGTAGATGGGCCACTGTCCACATGGATGCCAATAGAATCCACATTGGCCAGAAGCGGGGCGCTTTAAACTGGCCGAGAGGCGTCGGTTTCCTGGAGTCTTCGAGGGTGGTCTTGGCCATGGAATCTAGTAGCTCTGCTGATGTGTAGACAGAATGGGCTTGTGAGGCGCGAATTGTAGCAGATGCCCAAGCTAAACTCAGTCTGGGATAAATTCAGGAGAAATGACCAGTAACAAGCAAAAATACCCACTAAATGAGGAAATATGCACAGAATAAGGCGAACAAACCCCACATTAGGCATAAAAACCGAAGGAAACGAATTTAGGCTGAAATACCTCAGAATCTCCTCCATATGATATGATCTGGCGCCAATGATTAGTGAGAATTTCGCAACGATTTCAATCGCTTTGGCTCAAACTCGCTTTACGGCGAAATAGGCTCAAAAAGAACGGAGACTGAAAGATGAAACTGGAGATGCCTCCCTTTCAGCAGGCACGACTACTTGTAGTAGGAGATGTCATGTTGGATCGATATTGGCACGGTGACGCTTCACGGGTATCACCCGAAGCGCCTGTTCCCGTGGTACAGGTTAGCAATCAAGAAGACCGTCCCGGTGGTGCAGGTAACGTGGCTCTCAATATTGCGGCTCTCGGCTCGGCAGCTACGCTTCTCGGCATCGTTGGCAAAGATGAAACTGCTGCTGATCTTCAGTCCCGACTCTCTGCTGCAGGAGTCTATTGCGAATTTCTAGAATCCCCGGACAAACCTACTATCACCAAGTTGCGAGTGATCAGCCAGCATCAGCAACTAATCCGTCTGGACTTTGAGCAAAAATTTGACGACGACGATACCGCTGACCTCCACAGCCAAGTTGAAAAACTTTTACCCAATGCGCAGGTTTTGGTTCTATCGGACTACGCAAAGGGCGCGCTTGAAGATGTTTCATCTTTAATCGCTTTAGGCAGAAAGCAGGGCATCCCGGTTATCGTTGATCCCAAGGGGAGTGATTTCGAAAAGTATCGTGGTGCGACCTTAATTACGCCCAATTTGAATGAATTCGAAGATGTAGTTGGCAGCTGCAAGAATGAAGACGACTTGGTGACCAAAGGATTGAACCTGCTTAGTGAGTTGGAATTGGACGCGATGCTTATTACTCGTGGCGAACACGGTATGACTCTGATTCGTCCCGATTCTCCTGAGCTGCATTTGCCCGCTCGAGCACAGGAAGTATTCGATGTGACCGGTGCTGGCGATACGGTGATATCAGTATTAGCTGCTTCACTGGCGGCTGGTGATGATTTAGCTGATGCGACGGCTCTGGCTAACCTAGCTGCAGGATTGGTAGTGGGTAAATTGGGTACTGCCGCAATCAGTGGACCAGAATTGCGCAGAGCGATATTGGCTGAGCAAAATTCAGGGCGCGGTGTGATGACTGCGGAACAGTTGAAGATCGCCGTGCAGGATGCAAAAGATCATGGAGAGAAAATTGTTTTCACCAATGGTTGTTTCGATATTATCCATGCCGGCCATGTTGGTTACCTAACTGACGCGAGAAAATTGGGTGATAGATTAATCGTAGCAATTAACAATGACGACAGTGTTAAGAGATTAAAAGGACCTGGCCGGCCAATAAATCCTGTTGAACGCCGCATGGCTGTGCTTGTTGGTTTAGAAGCCGTAGACTGGGTAGTTAGTTTTTCCGAAGACACACCTGAAGGATTATTGGAATCTCTGCAACCGGATGTGCTGGTTAAAGGTGGAGATTACTCGCTGGAACAAGTGGTCGGTGGTGAGTATGTGCTTTCCTATGGAGGCGAAGTAAAAGCCTTGGAATTTCTTGACGATTGCTCTACCTCCGCAATCATGGAAAAGATGAAGGAAGTGGGAGAGTAAGCAGGGGAATTAGATTTTTATTAACTTCGGAATCTTTCTAGGAATTAAGATAAAGCTGCTTTTACATTTTCTGCCAAGTGCTGAGGATTAATAGTTCCCACAATCACACTGCTCACCCCGTCCCGCGCCAGCGCAAATTTCATTTTGTCTGCGGCACTTTTTTCATCAACGCAATCATGCCCGCTATTGAGCGCTTTCTTAATCAGCACTCCCTTATTCTGTTGATAAGCATAGTCGATTACAGCTTCTTCTTCTCTCGTTGAAGGGTTGTAGGTAACCATCACCAAATCCAGTAGATCCAGGGCTTTAATGCCACCCTCAACGGTTTTGGTGGACATGCCGATTGCCTTAATAAGACCTCTATCTTTAAGCTTTCCCAATGTTTCCAAGCAATCTGTGGATTCAATAATTTGCGAATCTCTTCCGTCGGAGTGCACCAGTACGATATCGAGATAATCAGTATTTAAATCTCTTAGGCTTCGCTCGACACTGTACTGCGTGTGTTCGGCAGAGAAATCGTAATGGGATTTTCCAACTGTGAACTCTTCGCCAACCTTGGTACACAGCACCCAGCTGTCGCGCTCACTTAATAACCTTCCCAGGCGTTGCTCACTGCTTCCATAAGCCGGGGCTGTATCCAATAAATTAATGCCAAGATCTTTTGCCTGAGCGAGAAGTGCCTGTACTTCCCCGTCTTGGGGTAGTGAAAAGTCTTCGGGATATTTTACTTCCTGATTCCGGCCAATTTTCACCGTACCTAGACCCACACAGGAAACTTGTATACCGGTTTGACCTAAGGCTCGGTGTTGAAGGCTCATTGTATTTTTATTCCGCTTCCCAGTAACTCTTTGCCATACCAGCTGGCTCAAGAATATTGCTCAGCGCCTCAAGTGGACTGTGTATGGAGGGATGAATTGAGTTCTGTGCAAAGTGTTCAATCAGCTTATCGGCCAGAGAAGGACTAAGAGTAAGTTTGCTCGGCCAGGCTGTAATACACAATCCTTCCTCTATGAAGATGGCGTCATCGGGTCTGAAATTACTATCCATGTTTGGCTCAGCCCGATCGATATCGAAGCAAGACCAGTGTGCTCCTTCGAGATTGGCCCACGGAAATAATGACGTCAGTAAAGATTTCGCAGCTTGCAGTTGTTCGGAATCACTTCGATCTACTCCGCTCTCCGCGAGCTCTCCACCTAGATACCAAACTGTTAAGTCCTGACTGTCTTTATGTGAGGTAACCGTTAACTTTGGTGTGAGACTGAAGCTGTCTCCGATACAGTGTACGAATATCTCGGGAAGAGAAGCGCTCTTAAGATAAGTCATTTTTAGTGGTCGAAGTTGACAGTGTACAGTCTGAAGTTTTGCCTTCTCGATGAGGCTCGGATTTCCCTTGCCGGCTGTGAAGATGAAGCGTTGTGGTTTGATGCAAACACTGCGCTCTCCATTAGTGACTGAAACAGAAGTAGCTAGTCCAGAATCATCAAAATCGAAATCATAGTTGGCAGAACCTAGGTCAAATATTCGATCTTGATATTTTTTACTTAAAACTTCTAATAAGGAAGCTGTATCAATAACAAAATCCGGTAGTTTATATAGGCTACCTTTTATTATAGATTGCTGAAAGAAAGCGGGGTATTGATCGGTGCTTAAGGCTTCTACCCGGCCTTGCAAACTCTTGCTGCCAAAAAAAGTTTTGAGCTTGGAGCGAATGCCTCCGTCGGACCACATATAATAGTTTTCACTAAGAACACGACAATCAGTAAGATCTACCTCATCCTCACCAGACAGACACTGGCGCCACCGCTGTGGCATACCGGCTATGGTGTTTGCGGAATTACTGAGGCTACCACTGAGTGCATACTTAAGGCCGCCATGAATGATTCCTTGTGAGGCCAGGGTTTGGCCGCTACCCAGTCCGCCGGTATCGAGCAAAATAGCCTGATAGCCAGCCGCCTGGAACCGGTTCAGTAACCAGAGTCCGGCAATACCACCTCCGAAAATGGCGATGTCGGTTGAATAGGTTGATGTCATTGGTTACCTTAGCTCAAATCTGGATGATTGTGATTTGCTAGCTGTTGTATGAAGAAGCTATTTACGAAGTATATCGACATCATTCGGTTTTTCCCAACGATGAGACAAGCAGGACTAGAGCAGCGCGCAGCATGTATCGAATTTTATATAGCCTGACATTTTATTTGATAATGCCGGCAGTCATATTGCGACTGTTTGTGCGTTCATTTCGTTCTCCAGCATATGGCAAGAGATGGTCAGAGCGATTTGCCTTCAATAGTCTGCCGGATGGCTTCGATAAGACCAAACAAACAATCTGGATTCATGCTGTATCGGTGGGTGAGACTAATGCAGCAGCGCCGCTGATTCGTAAGCTAAAAGAATCGTATACAGGCTGTCAGATTTACATTACCACTATGACGCCAACCGGTTCTGATAGGGTTTCAGCACTATTCGGTGAAGACGTTTTTCATAGCTACATTCCTTATGATCTACCAATAGCTACACAAAGATTTATCGGCAAGGTTCAGCCATCTCTGCTAATTCTGATGGAGACAGAGCTTTGGCCAAATCTTATTCATTATTGTTCAAGCAATGGCGTCAAGGTGATACTTGCGAATGGCAGGCTTTCGGAGAAGTCAGCACGGTCTTACGGCAAATTCCCAGATGCCACAAAAGACATGTTAGATAATATTGATTTTGTCGCGGCTCAGGCCAAAGCTGACATGGAGCGGTTTATTTCGGCGGGAGTCAGCTCCGATAGGATAAGTGTTAGCGGAAGTCTAAAATTTACTATTGACGAATCCATAGAACAGAATCAACTCGACGACATACTAGGCAGTATTCGTGACAGCAAACGAATCGTACTAACCGCTGCCAGCACTAGAGACCAAGAAGAAGAAAAAGTACTGCATGCCTACAAGAACATACTAGAAAAATTTCCCGATCTTTTGCTGCTTCTTATTCCTCGTCATCCAGAACGATTCGATCGTGTAGCCAGGCTTTGCCAGCAGACAGGGCTCAGTGTAATTAGAAGAAGCGAGAAAAAACCTATTGATGAGTCTACACAGGTTTTCCTGGGAGATTCCATGGGGGAAATGAGCGCCTACTATGGGCTCACAGATATCGCGTTCGTTGGTGGAAGCTTGGTGGATACAGGTTGCCAGAATGTGCTTGAGCCGGCGGCTATGGGTCTGGCAGTGGTTACGGGTCCTTCTCAGTATAACTTTGCCACTATATGTTCTCAGCTTGAATCGGTTGGTGCACTAAAGACAGTGAAAGACGAAAACGAATTGGCAGAGTTTCTAATGAGCGTGATCAGCGACCAGTCTGTTCGCGAAAACATGGGTCAGTGCGGACGGCGACTAGTTGAAGAAAATCAACAAGCACTTCCCGCATTAATAAAAATCATTAGCAGCAACTGGCAGTAATTATTCAAACTTTCGTGTCAGATTCTCGGCACCTTCCTCTCTTACACGAACATTGTCTTCGATCCTGATGCCGCCACAGGGATAGAGGTCTTCTACTAGCGACCAGTTAATGCATTTACCCTTGTCAGAATCTCTTTCCTTCTCCAATAACAGCGGAATGAAATAAAGCCCGGGCTCGATAGTGAAAACCATGTCTTCATCCAGTATTCGTGTGTTTCTGAGGGATGGAGAGTGTTCGGGAGGAGGTGTGCTTGCACCACTTATGTCTTTTTGGTGCCCACCTACATCATGAACCTGAATTCCTAATAAGTGTCCCACTCCATGAGGCATGAATAGCTGGGGAATACCTTGTTCGAGAAGATCATCACTATCAGTCTGAAGAATGTCAGCTTCCTGCAATATTTTGGCTACACCGGCCAGAGCAGCTTCCTGAAATTTCTTGTATTCCATTTTTGGTTTGATGGTGGCAACCAATTCCTGCTCTAACGCTATCATTGAGCTTAAAAGAGATTGGAATAGTGGGTGGGCATCTGGCTTCACCCACGTGCGGGTAATGTCGGAGCCATAGCCATTGATTCGACATCCAGCGTCAATTAACAAGACATGACCATTGCCGTCGACTTTCCTTCTCTTATTCTGGTAATGGAGAATTGCAGACTTCTCATCCAATGCGACTATATTGGTATAGGGGCTTTCTTCTTCGAGGATATTGCAGGTTTGCAGGAAGGCCATATGAATATCGTATTCGCTTCCTCCATTGAGGAAACACTCCCTTGCTGCATTGTGAGCCAATACGCCGACGCGACTGGCTTCGGTCAATTGTTCCAACTCATATTCTGTTTTTATTGCCCTGTGCCAGTCAAGACAGGAAACCATGCTCTTGGGATTCACTAGAGAGCTTTCGATGCCCAGAGATTCGGCCAGTTCAATTTCAGGTCCGAGATATGCTATTGCTGATTTGGGCAGGTGTTCATTTATTTTGTCTACGGAGTTCAGGCGAACTATTTGAACATGGTCAGCCCACCAGGATTCGTTCTCTATGGATTGTTCGTACCAAAAATCATCGGGAAGTACCTGAAAGTAGATTGGCGCCTCGCCAGCTTGTACGAGAATAAACTGATCAGGCCTGTTTACCGGCAGCCAATGGTGAAAATGACCATATGCCTGAAAGGGTATATGCCTGTCATCTGCGAAGTAGTGATGTTCGCTGCCACTGTGCAGCAATACGCAATCTATCTGGGACCCGCTAGAGCATGCTCTCTCTATGGCATCACTATAGTTAGTCGATAGGGTGGAGACATGTTCCTGATAGGCTGATTTACTCACAAAGATTCCTTGTCTGTGACGGTTCTGAATTGCTACTTAATTACGATTAGAGGAATTATACTTTGAATTCCAAGAAATTAAGAGAGCGAGGATCGACCATGCTATATCCAATGTTTATTCTGGTAATGATGACGATGGCCATTATGGTGATTACGGCCAGAGCGAGAATGGCATCTGTGAGGGATGGTAGTGTTTCGATTTCTTACTATAGCCTTATGCAGGGCGAGAGTCCGCCGGAGTTTATCGAAAAGACCACTCGGCATTTCAATAATCTGTTTGAGGTTCCAACTCTCTTCTATGCAGGTGGTGCGGTTTATCTTGCGATGGACTTAACGTCGCAAATGCCAATATTTTGTGCCTGGGCTTTCGTAGCATTTCGAATTATTCACACATTCATTCATCTTGGGTACAACAATGTGCTTCATAGGCTAATAGTATTCGGACTGGGCAATATCTCGATTATGTTTTTGTGGATAGGTATCCTGAGGAGTGCATCCTAGGCTATTGCGTTGTCGCAGGTGATTCGATTTAATGTTTAGAACTGAAAATTCACTAATTATGACCTTGTAGATGCAAGGAATAGGATAGAAGGAACAGAATATGTCAGATGTAGCTGTTTATATGATTGCCAATTTGGTAGTCGAGAATGCAGATGAGTACAGAAAATATGAACAGGGATTCTTTCCCATATTGAAACGATTTGGCGGAGAATTTGTTACCTTCGATGATAACCATGAGACTCTGGAAGGAACCAACCCAACTGAAGGACGGGTAATTATTTTCAAATTTCCTTCCGAGGAAATTGCCAAGCAATGGTACAACGATGAAGAATATCAAGCATTGTCAGAGTTTCGTCGAGCAGGAACAACGCTCAAGAGCCTGACTATGGTTCACGGCCTTCCTCCACGAAGCTGAAGAAACTATTTGCACGGCTAAAAACAGCTATGAGGTGAGGAGTGAAACTATCTGACATCAATGACATCGATTCTGTCTTGGGAGAGTCATTCTCCAATGGAGGCTTGGTTTTGGATCAGAGCGATTTGGGTGAGAGCTTTTTTGATCTCAAGACAGGCTTGGCGGGAGCTTTGTTTCAAAAGTTTGTTAACTATAATCAAAAACTATCATTGCTGTTAAATGACACGAGTATTTATGGTGATCGCTTTGCAGAGTTAGCTCTGGAGCATCGAGATCACCCCAATGTGCGTTTTTTTGATACTAAGGAAGACGCGCAGAACTGGATTAGCCACTGAGGATTTATCATGATCAAAACTACTACTCCAACAATTCAAGGGAAAGAAATTGCGGACTATTGCGGTGTGGTCGTAGGTGAAGCAATACTGGGTGCCAATATATTCAAAGATCTTTTCGGCGCCATTAGAGACATTGTAGGCGGCCGCGCTGGTGCCTATGAAGAAGAAATGGGTAGGGCGAGAGATATTGCCTTTATGGAGATGGAAGAGGAAGCCAATGCCATGGGGGCAAATGCCATCGTTGGCATCGATCTCGATTATGAAGTGATCGGAAAGAACGGCGCCATGATGATGGTGAGCATAAGCGGTACCGCAGTGAGAATACGCTAAAGAGTCTTAGTGCATGGCGGAAACGCGAAATTGCATCTACACTAATTGAAAGACATCGGTGAATGGCATTAAACCGCTTGCAGCGCACCGATTACCACACATTGCTGAATTGTTAAGGATGACACGCAGCGGTGAATATTGTTTCTATACCAAAATCAGAAGAACTTGATAACCGGGAAAAACAACTTGCACCTCTTGGGAAAAAGTTGCGAATATTTTTTCAACTATCAAAATATTTTCTTTCTTCGATTCAGTCAAGAAAAACCGACTATGTCAGTCTGTTGGGAATTTTCCTGCGTCTGCCTCAAGCTTCTGTGAAAGAAATTCTTGGAAAAAATCAGAGTTATGTGAAAAAGCTTGATGCTAGACGTTATCGAACGCAAAAAAGCAGTTTCATTGGCAAATACTGCAAGGAATTTCAATGTGCTAGAGAGGCGGACTACTGTGATTTAGTACAGAGAGATCAACGATCCCGGATACTTTGCTCCTTTCATATGGGCGACTATATTTATGGCTGCAATTATCTGGCTAGCCTGGAGGAGGGGCATCGAAGTAAGAAAGTTCTAAGTTTCGGGGCAGCACCGGAAAGTTATTTTGATAATCTTGCCAAGGCATTCGGCAATAGCTCAATCAAGCGTTCCGCGGAATTGTTGGTAGAACAAACCTCTGTAGTCGATCTGACTCGACTTATTCGTTCCGAGAAAACAACACTGCTAATGTTTTGCGATCTTCCTGCTGAGTACGGAGAGACTGTTACAGTCCCCTTTCTCGGTCGCAGAGCCCGGTTCTCAAAAGGACCTGCTGTTGTGGCATTGGCATCACGAACACCTTTATTGCCAGTAGTAAATTTCATTGATGGACAAATCAATTGTATAGAGATAAGACCGCTAATCGAGCCAAACATTAAGCCAGGGGAAAATTTCACCCAGGCAGTGGTTCGTATAACAGCAGAATTGGTAAGCACCTTTGAAGAAATTTTCAAATCCTACCCTGAACAGTGGCGATATCTCACTCTATTGCCAGATTACTTTGAAGCTATGACCCCGGAAAAGTAACCCTGCCATTCCCACTGTTTTTTCCCAGACACGGAGGTCTAAATGGAAAAACTCTCAACAGCCAATTCAAATCCAAGTACAGCTATGGTTTCACTATTGAGAAACCATCTGCCGGAAGCGCATGCAAACATGGTCATTGAGTCCTCGACCAGAATCGAGGAACTGGATCTTGATTCCCTGGGATTACTTGAATGGGTCTATGAGCTAGAGGCAAATTTCGAATGCGAATTTGGCGATGCACAGTTGGGATCTCTTCATCACATTAAAACTGTTGGTGAGATGACTAGCGTGCTCTCTGAGGCTATGGATGAAAAACCCAATAGTGAACGAATAGATGACGGCAGATAGAAACCTGTTCCGTTCACAAGCGATAAAATTCAAGTCTGAGAATTGGTCATCGGCTTTGCTTCCGAATGAAAGCGGAAATCTTCGAGTATTTGTCTGGCTTATCATACTGTCGTTTCTTGCGATTTTCGCATTGCTGATGGGCTCGACATATAAGGAGACTGAGAGGGCACGTGGAATCCTGAAGCCTGAGGGAGGGCTCCAGAAATTACTTGCGCCTCGGGGATCAAGAGTTAGCGAGATTTTTGTCGAGGTGGGACAAAAACTTGAAAAGGGGCAGCTGTTGGCTGAGCTCTCTAGTTCCCGTTTTGATAATGAAGGCACAGCGAAATATGAGATAGAGATTGAGCGACTTCTCGAGCTGAGAAAAATACTTGAAGATGAGCGGGAAATAAAGGAAGCCATGTATGTAAGAGCTCAGCAAGCAAATCAGTTCGCCAGAAAAGATTTGCAAGCGAGTAAGCAAAGTATTGTGCTTGAGCTGGAAATTCTCGGGAGCAAGCTGGTAGCTAGCGAACGGAATTTACACGCCATGGAGGCGTTGTTGGAAAACAGGGCCATATCCCGACTCCGGTTTGATCAGCAACAGGCAGGGTATCTCGGCTTAGTTCTTCAGCAGGAAGAGTTAAGACAAGATCTGCATGCCACAGGAAGACAGTTAAGCGAACTCGATCTAGCTAAAGACTTGGCGGCACTGGATTCAGAAAACATGAGTTTGAGACTGCGGAGCGAAAATCAGCGAATTAGCTATGAAATAGCTCAGCTAGAGCAAGGAGGCATCGATAGCATCGTAGCTGAAAGTCCAGGAGAAGTGGCGGCAATAACAATTGACGAGGGTCAGACGGTACGGGCCGGTGAGCTCATGTTCTATTTGGTCCCCGAGAATAAAGCCTTGCGTGCAGAAATTTATGTTAGCTCCAAGGTTCAGGGAAGAGTTGAGCCGGGTCAGCGGGTCATGCTTGGCTATGATGGTTTCAACTATCAAAGCTATGGTCGCTACGACGCGACCGTCACAGAAATAGGACAAGTGTCATTGGATCCCAGGGAACATCTTTTGCCCCTCTCTTTACAGTCGGTGGCGGTATTTAAAATTGTGGCAACACTCAATCAAGAATATGTTGAAGGGCCAGATATTCACCGGCTGCAAAGAGATATGGAATTTAGCGCGGAATTCGTTGTAGCGGAGATGTCCTTGCTTGGGTTCATATTCAAACCCTTGTTGGCAATGAAAGGGAAAGTATGGTGATTAATATTTTTCCAGCAAGAAAGTCCCTACCGATGGTTTTCCAATCTGAGATGAACGAGTGCGGCTTAGCCTGTTTGACTATGATAGCGGGCTATTTTGGCAACAAGCTGGATCTACAATCTGTTAGACAGCTCATTCCAATGCAGCCTTCAGGAGCTTCTGTCAAACAGCTACTAAGGGCAGCAGAGTTTATCAAGCTCGAGGCGAGGGCGTTACGCCTTGAGCCTGAGGAAATTAGTAAGCTTTGTGTGCCTGCAATACTTCATTGGGATATGGATCACTTTGTTGTTCTGAAGAAGGTTAGTTCAAATAGTGTGCTCATCCATGATCCTGCCTCAGGTGTCAGAACTTATACTCAGAAGGAGCTCGGCAATCACCTGACAGGTATAGCTGTTGAGTTCTTGCCGGCAAAGCTGGATTGCGAAGAAGTCTCTAAGCAACCTTATTCAATCGGTCACCTGATAAAAGGAACAGGGAATTTTCATACTGCCATTCTACAAGTATTTCTAATGTCGGCACTCATTCAATTACTGGCCGTTCTCACGCCACTCTATATGCAGTTAGTGATCGATCAGGGTTTGGTGAAAGGCGATCAAGATCTTATCCTATTTCTGGCATTGCTTTTTTCTGTGGTGGTAGTCGTTAGATCCGCTATTAACTATCTTAGGGGGATGGTGCTGCTACAGTATTCCAGTCTAATGGATTTTCAGTTGGTCAGTACTGTCTTCTCTCATTTACTGAGGCTGCCTTCTTCTTTTTTCTCTCGAAGAGAAATGGGAGACATAATTTCCAGGTTTTCGTCTCTGGACAAGATAAGGAATTTGCTAACTCAAGAAATGATTACCGTTGTAGTTGATGGAATATTTTCCCTGTTAACTCTAACCCTGTTGTTCATCTATAGCCCGAAGTTAGCGCTACTAATATTGGCCTCCGTAAGCATTTACTCACTTGTGCGAATAGCCACAATTCCTAGAGAAAAATCCAGTAGGCAAGAGCTATTGATCGCCAGAGCGAAGCAGCAAAGCAAGTTTATGGAGAACATTCGATCTATCGCGGTTTGCAAATCTTATGGAATGGAACGACAGCGATTAGGTATGTGGCAAGGCCTCTATGCCAATTCCATAAATTCAGGGTTTCAGCTAGGGCGGTTTCAGCTAGGACTGAATAGCTTCCAGGCATTGGTTTTTGGGTTGGAAAACACATTGCTCATCTACATGGGATCTATGCTGATTTACGCGGGTCAGCTATCAATCGGGCAGTTGATTAGCTTCATCTTTCTTAAACAGCATTTCATTACATCTATATGCGCGATGCTGCCGAAATTGGCGGAAATCAAACTGATGAGCCTTGAGTTAGAAAGAGTTTCAGATATTACTCTGGAACAGAAGGAAGATTTATCCGCTCCGAATGTATTGCTGCAGCGGAAAATTGGTGGAGGCCTCGAAATTCGGAAGTTGTGCTTCGGATATCCTCAGAACCCAGGTGAGCGGGAGCGAATATTGTTCCAGAATTTGAATTGTGTTGTCGATCCTGGGATGACTGTTGCTATAAGCGGAGTATCGGGAAGCGGTAAGAGTAGTCTGCTCAGTTTGATGTTAGGCATGGAGCTATCAACAAGTGGGCAGGTGCTATATGACGGAGTATCGATTAAGGAAGTGGGTGTTGGAAATTTTAGATCGCAAGTTTCCTCAGTCCTACATGGAGACAACTTGTTGACAGGAGATATTGCATACAATGTTCACTTGGATACGGAAAGAAATACCGGAAGAGAAGAAAAAGTAATTCTTAGCTGTCAGCTAGTAGAGGTTCATGAAACTGTTTGTTCACTGCCTATGGCATACAACACACAGATAGGAGAGATGGGGGTTCCGCTTTCCGCCGGCCAGATACAAAGACTACTTCTTGCTCGTGCACTATATCGTGAACCGAAAGTTCTTATCCTGGATGAAGCACTGTCACATCTGGATGACAATCTTGCACTTAAGCTTTTGGCGAGGATAAAGAACAGGGGAATTACTATTGTTCTGGTTACTCACAACACAAAATTACTAGAAATGGCGGACAGAAAAATATTTCTTAGTGGTGAAATATCGAGCGTGGAAAATTCCTTTATGTCAAACGTTGATGGCTCTTTAGGTAAAGTATGAAACGAGAAACATTGTTCATTTCTATACGGAAAAACATTCAGAGCGATGGCTTCTATGACGAGGCCTGTTTTAAATATTATCTTCTTCGGCTTCTCCAATGTTCGCCCAGTTTTGAAATAAGTCTTCATTCTTATGCTTTGTTCGAAAACGAAATCCTGCTGCTTTGTACTCCAATGTCGCTGATAGAACAAAATCTATTTCTGAAATTTCTTAACAAAAGCTATTCGGAATACTTTAACTCAAGATTCGAAAGATCAGCGAAAGTTTGGAATAGCAATCACAGTATGTGTTGCGTAGATGAATCGAATGTCATGACATATCAAAAGTATATCGAAAATTCACCAGTTTCGAGAGGCTTAACAGATCATCCCGGAACCTACGAATGGTCGAGCTATTGTTCGAATTGTTTCAATAGGAGACCCCCGTTCCTTACTCCCCATAGCCGATTTCGTGAAATATATGTCAGCCATATTAATCCCCATGAGGCTTATAGGGGCTTTATTGCCCGACCGTTTAAAAAAGCGGATATAGCGGTGTTGAAAGAGCAGAACAGCATCTCAGGCTTGTAATATTCTCAGAAGTTAGCAAGTATGCACTCTAAGGCAATCAATTCTTCGCGCGTTAAAGTTGATGAATATCAGCTTTTGACCGATAAATACAAAGTATTGTCGGATATGAGTAGTAGATAATCCAATTGGTTTTCGATCGCCATATTACAACTGAAGAGACATGACACAGAAACAAGCTGAATTTTATCCATTCTATGATCCTTATAGAGAAGGAGACACTCTGACCTACGGCAGCAAAGCCGGAATCTCATTGGGTATTGGTGCGCTATATCTTCTGTTTCAATATTACTCCTTACAAGACAAGGCTGTGTTTTTTACTCAGTACTGTTGGATATTGGGAATTATTATCTCAACTGCCACCATGGCCCTGTATCTGGCGACTGATGTTTTTCGTAGAAGCTTGGCGGTCATGCGGGAAATCGAAACTTCTCAAACCAGTTCAGTAGATAGAGAAGTATCGCTTACGGTGATATCCGAATGGGTGTCGGATACTCGATATCTTTTAGCGGGAATTGGTTTTGCAACTGCGAACACAACTGTCGCTCACTTGCTTGGAGTGCCGACCGAGTTCCACGAAAGCGTATTCTCATTAGTTATGATGTATACAGGTTTTTTCCTCGCCGGTTTTACTTGCGGCATGGGAATGTTAGGAATCATTATTGTAATAGTCCTGTACCTTGAATTTGCACCTACCTTGAAAGACTCACTTGATCCTAACAATCCAGACGGTACCGGCGGCATAAAAAAACTGGGAGACTCTCTTTGGATTTTTGCTGGCCTGATTGGCTCGGTAGCGATTTTGGTTGCCATATATTTGTTCGGCGTTTCCTGGGTCTATGCCTACAAAGGGTATGTACAGGTAATTTTCATTTTTTGGGTTGGGCTACCGTTTATTGTTGCTATCTCGGTAGTTCTAATTCCAGGATTGGCAGTCAGAAGGCAGGTGTCCAGTTTCAAACAACACAAGTCAAAGCAATTGAAACAGGAAAAATCAAAACTCTATTCAGACTACAAAAATTTTGACGTTGATGAAGATGAAGTAATAATTGCTGAAAAGAGGGAGCTTAGCGAAAGGCTCATGAAAATTCAGGATGAATTGGATAACATTCGTGCAATGCGTAATTCTCACATCGATGGAAAAGATAAAGATTAAGTCAGTCCCTCGACCCTGATTCCGAAAATATTCGAACTACTCCCCAAACTATTTTTTCCAATTTCTATTCATAGTCCTCGATAGCTGGGCAGGCACAGAATAGATTGCGATCTCCATAGACATTATCAATTCGGTTTACGCTGGGCCAATACTTGTTCGCCGCTTCTTTGCTAAGCGGATAGGCCGCATCCATTTTGCTATATGGTCGATCCCAAGACTCGTCGAGCATATCGGCAAGAGTGTGGGGCGAGTTCTTTAGAGGATTGTTATCTTCATCAATCTTTCCATTGTCCACCTGTTCAATTTCCTTACGAATCTGAATCATGGCATCGATGAATCGATCCAGCTCCGGTTTGGATTCACTTTCTGTGGGTTCAATCATCAGTGTTCCGGCCACAGGGAAGGACATGGTTGGAGCATGAAAGCCAAAATCCATTAGACGTTTCGCCACGTCTTCTTCGCTAATATTCGAGGATTGTTTTAGAGGCCGGAGGTCAATAATGCATTCATGGGCAACCATACCGCTGCGACCGGTATAGAGGACTGGGAAATGATCCTTCAGTCGAGACGCAATGTAATTGGCATTGAGTATTGCCACTTGAGTTGCGCGTAATAAACCCTCTTCACCCATCATGGCAATATACATCCATGAGATAGGTAGAATTCCTGAACTCCCCCAGGGAGCAGCTGATACGGCGCCGTTACCTTCATTAGGCCCGCTAAGAGTGACCAGTGAATGATTAGCCAAATGCTCGGCCAGATGTTGTTTGACGCCAATGGGTCCCATTCCTGGCCCGCCGCCACCATGCGGAATACAGAAAGTCTTGTGTAAATTCACATGGGATACGTCGGCGCCAATTTCTGCAGGCTTGGAAACGCCAACCTGAGCGTTGAGGTTAGCCCCGTCCATATAAACTTGTCCGCCATGATCATGAATGATCTGACACACTTCCTTTACGGCTTCTTCGAAGACACCGTGGGTGGAAGGATAGGTAATCATCAATGCTGCCAGATTGTCGCTATGGGCTTCGGCTTTAGCGCGTAGATCATTTACGTCAATATTGCCGTTGTCATCGCAGGCAACCAGAACTACTTTCATGCTGATCATCTGTGCACTGGCAGGATTGGTGCCGTGGGCTGAAGTTGGAATCAGGCACACATCCCGTTGAGTCTCTCCCTTGCTATGCAGGTATTTTTTGATAGCCAGAAGGCCGGCATATTCTCCTTGCGCACCGGAATTAGGTTGCATACTCACCGAGTCGAAGCCAGTGATAGCCGCGAGCATATCTTCAAGCTCGCCGATCATCTGTTGATAACCGCCCATCTGGTCCAGAGGAGAAAATGGATGAGGCTTGGCAAACTCTGGCCAGCTGATTGGCATCATTTCCGCAGCGGCATTGAGTTTCATAGTGCAGGAACCGAGAGGAATCATAGCGTGAGTTAAGGAAATATCCTTGTCTTCAAGTCGCTTCAGGTATCGAAGCATATCAGTTTCACTATGGTAACTATTGAAGTTCGGGTGTTGTAAAAATTTACTGCTTCTTGATAACTGATCGGGAATTACTGCCGGCAATTTTCCAGAAGTAATAGCCTGATCTAACTCCTTAATGGAGAGTTTGTCCGCAACACTGCCTAGTAGGATGTACCAGAGGTTTTCGATTTCTTTTTCTGTTGTGCATTCGTCAAGGCTTAGGCCAATTTCACTATTAGTTTTCAAGCGGTCAAGACGTAGGTTAACTCCAGCGGAATCTGCTCTAGTAAGAATTTCATCCGCTAGCTCATCGCTTAACTTGATTGATAGCGTATCGAAGTAATTCTCAGTGAGTACTTCCATCCCTGACTGACGTAAACCTGTAGCAAGGATAGTTGTTAGCCGATGTATTCGGCTGGCAATTCTGTGTAGCCCTTCGGGGCCATGGTACATAGCAAAGAGAGCCGAGATATTGGCGAGTAGCACCTGTGCAGTACAAATATTACTGTTGGCCTTCTCGCGGCGAATATGTTGTTCGCGAGTTTGCAGAGCCATTCGAAATGCCTGTCGTTCTCTCTTGTCGACGGAGACTCCAATGATGCGACCGGGAACCGCACGTTTGTATTCATCCTTGGTGGCAAAGTAAGCCGCATGGGGCCCGCCGTATCCCATGGGAACACCGAAGCGCTGGGTAGAGCCGGTTACAACGTCTGCACCCATCTCTCCCGGCGGTTTTAATAAGACCAGGCTCATTAGATCAGCAGCAACCACAGCGATGGCTTTGTGTTGGTGCAACTCATCAATGATTGGGGCCAGATCGCTTATCTGACCTTGGGCGGACGGGTACTGGAAAATCGCACCGAACACTTCCTCACTAGGGATGGCATTAATATCCCCGATGATAAGCTCGAACCCAAAACATTCAGCGCGAGTCTTGATGACATCGATAGTCTGCGGCAGGCAGTATTGATCAACGAAAAATTTGTTGGCTTTGCGATTCTTGCTGACTCGTTTTGCCAGCGCCATGGCTTCGGCAGCAGCCGTTGCTTCATCTAGAAGCGAGGCATTAGCGAGATCCATGGCGGTGAGGTCAAGAGTCATCTGCTGAAAATTCAACAAGCACTCTAGTCGGCCCTGAGATATTTCCGGTTGATAAGGAGTATAGGCGGTGTACCAGCCAGGATTTTCGAGTACGTTTCTAAGAATGACATTTGGCGTATGGGTGTCATAGTAACCAAGCCCAATAAAAGAGCGGGTCGCTTTATTCTTTGCGGCAATATTCTTCAATTTACCCAGAGCCGCACTCTCACTCATGGGCTCAGCCAAGCCCATGGGCTCGGCGATAGTTATGGATTCAGGGACAGTCTTCTCAACCAGTGCTTCCAATGATTCCAGTTTTAGCTCGGAGAGCATCTGCTGAATCTGTGTTTCATTGGGGCCGATGTGGCGTGCAATGAATTCCCCGCTGTTCTGTAGAGAGTCCAGAGAGGGTGCTGTGCTATTTGTGGAGTCGGCTTGAGAGTGGTTATTGTTTGAGGCTTGGTTTCGCATTTCCGTCCTTCGAAGGAAGCAATCGTCTTTGCAGTCGATTCCTGGTTATCTTACTCGTCGTCGCAGTGGTCTGAATAGGCTTCGGCATCCATAAGCTCATCCAATTCCTGTTCATCATTCATCTGGATTTTGTAGAACCAGCCACCGTCATAAGGCACTGCATTTACAGTTTCCGGTGCGTCAACCAGGTCTTCATTAACAGCGAGAATTTCTCCGGAAACCGGGCTGTAAATATCCGAAGCAGCCTTCACTGATTCAACTACAGCAACTTCTTCTTTCGCATTCACCGTAATGCCAACTTCAGGCAATTCAACGAAGACGATATCCCCAAGAGCATCTTGAGCGTGATTGGAAATTCCCACAGTGGCCACACCGTCGTCATCAACTAGAACCCACTCATGGGATGAGGCATATTTTAGATTGTCAGGGTAATCGCTCACGTTGTTTCCTCGCTGATATGGCTGGTGTCTGTGTTGTTGTGTCAGTAATGTGCAAGAGTTCGGATGAGAATCTGTTGCTGTTGTTTCTGGTTTTTTTTTGCCGAAGAGCTCTTATATCTATCGCAAGAACTACTCGAATATCTTCTTGCCGAAGCGCACGAAATTGGGCTTCACAATCCTTACGGCTGTCATCGTTCCTCTGATATCTACTTCACAGGATGTGCTGCTTAAAGGGATTCTAGCTAATGCTATTGAATGCTTCAATGTGGGTGAAAAACTACCGCTGGTTATCACGCCTTCTCCGCAATCAGTGTGAACTATCTGACCTTCTCTTAGTACACCCCGTTGTTCCAGCACCAGGCCAGTCAGAATCGGCAAACCGCCAGACTGCTGTAGCTGCTTATGCTTGAGTACGGCCTCTTTGCCGACAAAGTCACGCTCTTCGGGGACCCAGGCTATAGTCTGTTCCATATTGGCAGCCAGCGGGGATATGGAGTCATCCATATCATGACCGTAGAGATTCATGCCAGCTTCCAGTCGCAGGGTATCGCGAGCGCCTAGACCTACTGGCTTCACGCCCGCGCTTAGCAGACGGTCCCAGAAGTCACTGGCTAATTCACTTGGGAAAATAAGTTCGAGACCTTTTTCGCCGGTGTAACCCGTTCGCGCGATAAACCAGTCTCCTAGCTCGATTCCCCTGAAATTGGTCAATTGTCTGACTGCTTCGGCCTTATCAGAATCCAGCACTTCACAGACCTTGTCGATAGCCTCGGGGCCATGCACCGCGAGAATTGCCAATTGAGGCTTCTCAGCAATATGGACTCTGAATCCAGCGGTATTTTTAACCATCCAGCTGAGGTCTTTTGCTCTGGTGCCGCAATTGACCACGACTCTAAAGCCGAAGCTCATACGATACACAATCAGGTCATCAACCACGCCGCCCTCTTCGTTGAGCATGGCGCTGTATAAAGCCCGTCCATCGGCATCGAGTTTGGCTACATCGTTGGCGAGTAAAAAGCGTAGGTAGGCCAGGGCATCTTCCCCGGAAATATCTACCACTGTCATATGGGAGACATCGAATACACCGGCACTGGTTCTTACCAGGTTATGCTCTTCGATCTGAGAGCCATAGTTGATGGGCATATCCCAATCTGCGAAATCTACCATTTTGGCATTCGCGTCCAGATGGTTCTGATAAAGAGGAGTTTGCTTGCCCATAGTTGCCGCTTTAGATTGTGAATTCATGGCCTGAAAAGAAGGCGTCATTTTACCCACAGCCCGAAGTATTTAATAGCTGAACTTGCTTTCAGACAGCACTAATTAACAGTGGGCAGGGAGAATGTTTTCAGGGTAGCCAGGCGTAGCTGAATTTGGCAAAAATTGTGCGATTGGTTCTTTCAATGGAGTCGTAAATATCGTTTTGAAACCCATCATCAGAATAGCCAATGAAGAAGCGAGTAGCCGCATTGAGTTTGTAACTGTAGAGCAGCTGGGTGGTCAGTTTCTTGTTAGTCTTCTGTACATCGAAAGCATAGAGGTCCTGATTTCGATCAGTGTCAGTATTCTGCAGGGTGAATCGTAGAAAGCTTCTCGCATTGAACTGATAGGTAGTTGTGAGATTAGTCAGATCGGCGGTGAACAGGCGACCCCCATCAACATCAAATTCCTGATGGGTATGGTTCAAGTTGAACTGGAGATGGGTTCCCCACTGATAACGGATTCTGGGACCCAAACGCTTGGATCTACCGAGTCGGGTATTAGCGAAGTCCACAACATCCTCGATTCGAATCAGGGAGCTGACAGTCAGGTTGGGAGTCGGGGAAAAACCGATGTTGAGCTGATTGAATTGCTCATCGAAGTACTTTCCATTCCAATAGGTCTCACTGCCACCGAACAGACCATTAAAGAAGGACTGCATGGGACCATCCATATTGATGAAGACCTCCGTCTCTTCCTCCAATTGAAGCCCTGACTGATCTTCGGTTCGGTCATAGTCCAAGGCGACACGAATGTAACTGAAGAAGTCATTTTCATCTCCACGCCAGGTATGACCGACGGTCCCCACCACAAATTTGTAATCCACACGATTGATAAAACCAAGGTCGGCACGAAAATCCTCACCAACATCTGTATAGCCCAATCGCCAATCCCAGCGCCGGTCGTTATGTCTGTATTCGATTCTCTGACTGCTGCCGCTGAGGCTGCTGTCCTGGGAATAGTTGGTTTGAATCAGCGTCGGATAGTCCGATGTAGACTGCATAGACTGAATGCTGATGGCATCTTGATCTGTGGGACGGAGGACGGCATCTACACTAACCACGGTATTGCCATAGTCATCTCCGGACCTGTCTGTAACCAAAGCACCGATAGTGGAGTTCTCGAAAATATCGAAGCGATAGCGGCCGATGGCTACCTTGCTTTCTTCTTCTCCGAGGGAGGCGACACTGGAGCCCAGGCTGCGAGGTATTAAAAAGCTGGTGCTCTGATCGTTAGCGGTCAACAGGCCATAGGTATGATCTCCATTCTTCCCGGTAAGCTTCAGACCGTAGTCCGGGTCGGAGATATTTCGGGTATGCACGAGGTTTTCGAAGGTATTGAAATAGTCTGAACCATCGAGGAAAAATGTACGGCGCTCGGGATAGTACAAGCTAAATGTATTGTTAATATTAAGCTGAGCGCTGTCCGCTTCCACCTGAGAAAAATCAGGGTTCAGCGTCGCATTCAAATACATGTCCTGAGTGATGCCCCAGCGAATATCGAGACTGCCTTCGGGGTCAATGCCATCGCCGTCCCAATCACCGCTATTTGGCATTCCAGGAGCTGGATCTCTGGTCTCGACCGCAGTACTGGTGAGAGTGGGGATAATTTCCAGATTGCGGCTTGCCTGCAGATTGGCAAATCCTTCGGCCTTTCTTATCTGGCAGAGATAACAGGAGATGTTTCTATCAAGTGGATTGTTCGAGAGCCTGAAGTTTCGATCTCTGGGATAATTTCTTACCAGATCGATACCCCATGTCTGTAGGCCTTCTCCCGGACTGAAACGTAGCTGCTTCAAGGGTATGGCCATCTCCACCGAGTATTGATCGTCACCGATCTGGCCCGCGCTATCCCAAATGGCATTCCAGGAGCCATCACCACGTTGGTTCACGTCGTCATAGACGATGTCTGATTGAACGCCATAGGGGTTTACATAAAACTCGTAGGCTCGTCGCTCGTCATTAAAGGTGTCGAGTACGATACCTACTCGATCATCACGACCGGTGGTGTCACGATCTCTGAGGAACGCTCTGAGATCACTGATATTGTCGTCCTTGGCGATGAATGCGACATAGAGAACTTCGCCGTCTTCCATCAGCATGGCTTCAGTAGTAACAGCGGCTGCTACATTGTTCCCAGGATCTGTTTCAATATTTACGTCGACTCGTAAGGCCGATGCCCACTCAGCTATTCCAACCTCGCCATCGATCTGCGGCCGTTCGCTGATGCGTGGAATTTTGTATTGATCGGTTGATTGCGCCAGAGAAATCGAGGGAGTAAGCACAATTCCCCATAAAAGAAAGGCCCAAAGGAGAATGGAGATAAGAAGGCTGGTTGGAACTACTCGCAAGCGGGATTCAATATACTTCATAAATTCTAATATTCCGCGGCACCGCTCTTTTTACTGGCTTATGATTAGGTCTGATCGGCCCTATGTGTCGAGGCGGGGATTATTTCATTAGACGCATGAAAGCGGAAACGGTTTCGTAACAAAAATCAAAATCAATCTAGAAGGAGCCGCCTGTATGCTTCTGTCTTAGTTTGGTCTCAATGCTGAAACGAGGGGATTGCTCCAGTAGATACTGCAGGGGTTTGCATTCAAGAGAGCTGTATGGAAGAGGGTCGAAGGTAGGAAGCAGGGCAGTTCAAACTACTCTGCTTCCTTTACATCGATATCTATTGCTTTGACTCTTTACCAAGAACTCTGGAAGAGAGAGCTGACATTAGAGCTACCAGTAAAACTACAGTGAAGCCGCAGCTTCCAGCACATCGCTAAAATCCGGGCGAATTCTATAACCTTCTTCACCAAATTTGTGCTGAATCACACCGTCCGGGCTGACCAGAAACATGCCAGGAAGAGGGATTCCATAGAACCGATGGTCTGGCTCATAATCCGGGTTACGAATTCCGAAGGCATTCACGTGTTTCACGTTTTCGTCGTGAAGCATGGTGAATTCAACTCCCTGATCTTCCTCAACTGTTTTTAAGGTTTCTATGGAGTCATAGGTCAGGGCAACAACAGATATACCCATGTCTTCAAATTGATCACTTATCTCTATCAGCTGCACGAGCTGAGCTTTACAGAAAGGTCACCAATCAAAGGATCTGCTCATCATGAACAGCATTCCCTTTTCTCCTACGAGCTCATCGAAATCTCGTAAATTTCCATTCTGATCCTGAGCTGATATTTCCGGAACCGAACTGCCCACCGGAAAATCTGGTGCAAAGACAAAGTCTTGAGCGAGTGAAGTATTGGAAACAACCAGCAATAGAAGAATGGACATGAATCTGCCGATCAAGGCAGGGGCCAAATGGCTTTTATTCTTCATGTACTACCCTCTTTGGGAGTGAAATCTGAATACAATCAGATTCAGTGCAGCATGCACTTGGTAATAATACCCGATTGATGGGGATTTTAGTTCAGGCAAATGGGAATAAAGTATAAGAGGGAATGTCTGAGCCTGCTTGAACGGAGCTTTGTGTCTCTTCAGGTTCAGTGACATAGATCGGGCATCGCCCCATGCGGAGGCAATTTAAGAAATACCGCGGAGAAACACTTTTCGAAAATTAATGAATTTCGTCTATTCCATCCAGAAATCGCTCGCCCCTCGGCAGGTAGCTATTGTCGCTATCGAGAGAGAAAACCACGGAACTGGAACGCCCCATAATCTCTCCTCTCGGGATGAAGCTGTAAACGCGACTGTCTGAGCTATTGTCACGGTTATCACCGAGCACAAAAAACTGATCTTCAGGTACCACTACAGGTCCGTAAGAGCGATTACTGCGGCTTGCGAATCGGTTGGAAAGCCTTGCCTGGTGGGCACTGTCGGGTAATTCCTCGAGGATAATTATGGCATCCTCGTCTTCGGAGAGGATCTCATAGCCTGCGGCCTCGCCATTGATAACCAGGGCATTGTTCTGCATGTAAATGGTGTCACCAGGGACTCCAACTATGCGCTTAACCAGGCGCTTTGCTGCTTTTTTCGAGTCGATGATTATGACATCGCCTCGCTCAGGGTCAGATAGTTCAGCTAAAGAGATTTCAGTCCAGGGAATTTTAACGTCATAGGCCAGTTTGTTTACCCAGACCTTGTCTCCATCCAGAAGTGTAGGCTGCATGGAAGCTCCGGAGATTGAGCTCAAGTCTGCTATGGCGCTCTTGAAGAATACGATACACGCAAGAAGCAGAAAGAATTGCCTATTCTCTCTCCAGAAAAACCCCAAATTTTGCGACAGTCGCTCTGAGATGCTTGGTTTATCTATTCTGTTCACTGGCTCGTTCATTGGTAGATCTCTTCTAATGAAGCTAACAAACTAGCTATCCGCGGACCATCTGTCAAATACCCAGAGATGAATAGGGCTCTTCAAGAGGCTATTGGGGTACTCGCTTGCAAAAACAAGAGTGCTTCACTAACCTGTACACTTGTACAGTACATAGAGTTTGTAAATAGGGCGTGCAGGTAGAGCACGCAAATAGATCATGGCATTAAGTCAATTTCATCCAGCCTGTAGTCAGTGGTTCAAGAATCAGTTTGGTGAGCCCACGGCAGCTCAGGCACAGGCTTGGTCTGCGATCAGGGCAGGCAGGCATACTCTGATATCAGCTCCCACCGGTAGTGGTAAGACTCTGGCTGCTTTTTATTCTGCAATAGATTCTTTGGTGCAAAAAGGCCTGAACAATCAGCTGGAGGATGGCGTTCAAATCCTCTATGTCTCGCCACTGAAGGCCTTGAGTAATGACATCCAGCGAAATCTGGAGATGCCCTTGGACGGGATCGCCGAGCAGCTTCACCTCTGCGGCGAGCCGCCAGTCGATATTAAGCTTGCCGTTCGTACCGGAGACACGCCAGCCTCCGAGCGGCAGAAGATGGCCAAGAAGCCTCCTCACATTCTGGTGACGACTCCAGAATCTCTTTATCTATTGCTAACCAGTGCCAGCGGTCGAGCCATGTTGTCGACGGTGTCCACGCTGATAATCGATGAGATACACGCCATGCTTGGAGACAAGCGGGGTTCTCATCTTTCTCTGTCTGTCGAGCGGCTACAGCATTTGATTTTGCGCCATTCTGGTCAGCAACTACAGCGCATTGGGCTTTCCGCTACCCAGAAACCAATAGACATGGTTGCCAAATATTTGGTGGGCAACAGTAACTGGTCGAATAGTAAAGGTGGCGATGAAATTGACTGTGAAATCGTAGACAGCGGATTCCAGCGTGAACTGGATCTAGCAATCGAGGTTCCTGGATCGTCCCTATCAGCATTGATGAGTAATGAAGTTTGGGAGGAGCTGTATCAACGACTAATCGAGCTTATTAATTCTCATGAAACAACTCTGGTTTTTGTAAACACCCGACGATTATCCGAGCGACTTGCCCTGGCTCTTTCCGAACGATTGGGAGACAAACTAGTCTGTTCCCATCATGGAAGTATGAGCAAAGACCTTCGACACAATGCAGAACAGCGACTCAAGGCAGGTCAGCTGAAAGTTCTAGTAGCTACAGCATCCATGGAATTAGGAATTGATATCGGTTCTGTTGATCTGGTGGTGCAATTTTCTTCACCAAAGAGTATCGCGACTTTTTTACAAAGAGTGGGTCGAAGTGGTCACTCGATTCATGGAAAACCAAAGGGAATTTTATTCCCACTGACGCGGGATGATCTGGTTGAAGCTTCAGCACTTCTAAATAGTATTTCCGAAGGGGAACTGGATTGCATCATCATGCCGGAGAAACCTTTAGATATTCTTTCGCAGCAACTTGTTGCGGAAGTGTCCTGTAATACCAAATTTGAAGAGGGTGAATCTTGGGATCTGGATGAGCTTTATAATTTGTTTACAAATGCTTATCCCTACAAAGATCTCGAGAGAAAAGAATTCGATACTCTCATCTCCATGCTAACTGAAGGCTACACCAGCAGACGCGGAAGACGTGGCAGTCATCTTCACCATGACGCGATCAACAGCCGCCTGAGCACCAGACGAGGAGCAAACCTTTTAGCTTTGACTAACGGCGGTGCGATTCCCGACATGTTTGACTATCAGGTTGTGCTGGACCCAGAAGACATCGTGGTCGGTTCTCTTAATGAGGACTTCGCACTCGAGGCTTTGCCCGGTGATGTATTCACTCTCGGCACTCACAGTTGGCAAATGTTGAGAGTTGATGGCTTGAAGGTGCGAGTTAGAGATGCCGAAGGGATGCAGCCCACAATTCCATTCTGGTTTGGAGAAGGCCCTGGTCGTACCAAGGAGTTGTCCGAGTCAGTATCCGAGCTTAGGAAAAACATTGCTGATTTACTAATCAATGATTCAGCTAATGCTGCCATTCAATGGGCAGTAGACCACTGTATGTTGCCGAGATCGGGTGCAACTCAGTTGGTGGAATATTTACAGACTGGAATGAATGCTCTGGGAGTAATGCCCAGCCGTGAAACAATTGTTATGGAAAGATTCTTCGATGAAGTCGGGGATATGCATGTGGTGATTCATTCACCTTTCGGGTCAAGACTAAATCGAGCTTGGGGGCTGGCCCTAAGAAAACGTTTCTGTCGCTCATTCAACTTCGAACTTCAGGCCGCAGCTAACGAAGACAGCATTGTAATTTCATTGGGTTCAGTGCACAGCTTCCCACTGGAGGAAGTATTCAGATATTTGCAGACCTCATCGGTTCGGGATGTATTAATTCAGGCAATGCTGGATGCGCCGATGTTCGAAGTGCGTTGGCGTTGGAATGCAACTCGTTCTTTGGCAATTCAACGCAACCGGAATGGCAAACGAGTTCCTCCGCAGTTTCAGCGTATGGACGCCGAAGATCTGGTGGCACATGTTTTTCCTGATCAGATTGCCTGCCAGGAAAACATTACAGGTAAACGAGAAATCCCGGACCACCCTCTGGTGAATCAAACAATCCACGATTGCTTGACCGAGGCTATGGACATCGATGAATTGGAGCAGCTAATTGGAGATATAGAACAAGACAATCTCACACTTATCGCAAAAGATTTAAGAGAGCCATCTCCATTCGCACAGGAAATCATCAATGCGCGACCTTATGCCTTCCTGGATGATGCTCCTTTCGAAGAGCGCCGCACTAATGCCATTCGAAATCGCAGCTGGGCTGATCCAGCCGAAGCGAGGGATTACAGCCTACTTGATGAGGAAGCAATTCAAAGAGTACGAGAAGAAGCCTGGCCCTATGTGAACACTGCTGATGAATTGCATGACGGCTTGATGAGTCTTGGCTATGTTACTGACCAGGAATTCGAATCAAAAGGCTATACCCAATGGCTTGAGCAACTTGAAGCAAGTGGGCGCATACAAAAAATTACTGCTAAGGGCAAACAGCTATGGGTGGCAACTGAGCGACTACCCTGGTTTGCAGCAATATATGAAGAAGTATCTCTTGCTGCCGATTATCCTGAATTCCTGAATGTGAAGGACTGGCAGATAGAAGATGCCACTCGGGAAATTCTAAGAGGCCGACTGGAAGGTTCCGGCCCCGTGACCGCTTTATCGATAGCCGATGAGCTTGGTTTGGCTGTGTCTAAAATTGATCAGGGATTAATTAGCCTTGAGGTTGAGGGTTATGTCTTTCAAGGCCAATTCTCTCCAGCTCTTAGAAATAATAAGACAGTTGTTCAGTGGTGCGAGAGACGACTGCTGCAGCGTATCCACCGCTATACTATCGACGCCCATCGCAAAGCGATTAAACCGGTCTCACTACAAACCTACACTCAATTTCTGTTCGATCGTCATCAGCTTTTGTCTGCAAATGAAATAGGCGACGGGCTTACGCCTTCTTCAAGCCCTTCTTTGGATGGTCAAACACAGTTACAAAACTGTCTTGGTGTGATGGATGGTATTTCTGCGCCTGCAGCAAGTTGGGAAGCTGATATTTATCCTTTGAGAATAAAAAACTACGATCCAAACTGGTTGGATGTAATGTGTATTAGTGGGCGAGTGATGTGGGGAAGGTATGCCTTGCCTGGCAATGCTTTGTCACGTGGCAGCAAAAATAACAAGAGTGCTGAAAAAAAATTGGCCGCCAATTCAACAGTAGCAAAACCGGCCATAGCCAAATCGGCAGGTAGCGGGCCAATTAAAAGCACGCCAATTGTATTAATCAGCAGGTCTAATCAGGATATCTGGCAAGCTCTTGCTGCTGCGCAACAAACCTCAGATCAGCCGGTGGAATTATCAGCGGTAGGGGCGAAGATCGCAGATGATTTGAAGGTTAATGGTGCGAGCTTTTTTGATCAAATTCAAAACAGAACAAATTTGTTAAAGTCGCAGTTGGAGTCCGGCCTTGCTGAGCTTGTTAGTCGCGGCAGATTAACCAGTGATAGTTATACAGGTCTCAGAGCTTTGCTTACACCAAATAAGAAAAAACCTAGCGTCCATCGCAGTCGGCATCGTCGAGCAATGTTTGGTGTCGAAGACGCGGGGCGTTGGAGTTTATTGGAAATTGTTAAGAAAGAGGAAGAAGAGAAGAATCGTAGATTACGCTGGGATGTGCTTGATGATGAGCAGCTGGAACGACTGGTATGTATTTATATGAAAAGGTGGGGAGTACTGTTTAAAAGCCTTTTGGATAAAGAGCTACATGCCCCACCCTGGAGAGCACTACTGGCAACTCTTAGAAAAATGGAATTGAGAGGCCTCATTCGAGGAGGAAGATTTGTTGCGGGAGTCGGCGGGGAGCAATTTTCATTTCCTGAAACAGTAGATGCTCTGCGGAAGTATAAAAAACAAAAAGACAATTCAGGGGAACCGGTTTATCACAGCATTTCTGCCTGCGATCCGCTCAATCTTATTAATTTGATACTGCCCAGCCAGAAGTTAAGCAAGCTTAGTAAGAATAGAGTGCTGTATGAGGATGGAGTTCCAATTGCGGTGCTTGATAGCGGCAAAGTTAGATTTATCAAGAAAATTGATGAAAATCAGCATTGGCCATTACAGCAAGTGTTAACAAAAAAAGTATTCCCGGTTCGACTTAAAAGTTATCTTGGTAGTAGATAGATTATTCCCCGTCCCTGAGCTTTTCACGCTCGTCGCATTCTTCATGCTGGTATTAGATTGAGTATCCCATAAAATGAAAATCCCGCTATCGCACGGGGCGATAACGGGACCGTCATTACATGTGGGAGCACGGGACAAGTGATACAGCTACCTGTTCCCCTCCAGCTACACTCCAATAAAGCACAAGTACCTATTAGATTAAGTAACCGGAGGCTCCCTGAATAGATTGACTATCGATGGGATCACCTCCTTTGTGTTGCCAGGGTAGATAGTTATGCCAGAGGACTCCCCCTGTAAGAACCTCTAGCAATAGGCTAAGAAATTTATATAACACCTAGCTGAAACTGTAAAGTGTTAAACATGGTTCCGTTGCCCAGTGCCATGATTTGGAAAATTGGCGGGCCACAGTTAAGAAATCGTAATAATTTGCAGTAAAATCAGTAATATCGAGCAAAAATGCGGCCTGGTTCACATAGCAGGCACAACAAAATGGATCCCGTCTCTTTCCTTGGTAAGTCTACTTAATCTAAAATTGAAGACTAAATAACTAGAAGAAAACTCTTAGGAGTTCAAGAGATTAGGAATGAGAGAAAGACGTAGACACAAGCGAGTTGAAGTAGAGTTCTGGGCAAGCATGCGACACCCTCTACTTGGCACTATTACTTGCAATATTGAAGATATGTCGATTAGCGGTGTATCTATAAAGCTGGATGAGGAAGTAGACTTCTTCGTTATGATGGAGCTCGATGTTCGTATACACGGAGACGGCTGGGATGAAGCAATGCCGGCGTTACCTGTTCAGGTTATTCGGGTAAATGATAGAAACATTGCCTTGAAGTTTTTGGACAACTGTGAAGATATCTGGAGCCCGGAAGAAGATGAATTGGAATACGTTTCCGAATCTTTTTCTTCGGCGCGTCCTATTATTGAGCAAAGTCTGGAATTGAACTAGCAGAATTACGCTGATCCCAAAAATCCGGTTTTGGATTTTTGGATTAGAAAGAAAGAAAGAATTGCAGAGAAATAAATAGAACAATACTGATAAGAGCCATGTAGGTAGAAAACTTGAAAGGGTTTTCCTTAAAGTTGTTCCACATTGAATTTGTTTCACCGGATTCTAGATTCTTTGCGTATTCTTCTCTTATTCGATCTCCTCTTTGCTGTTGATATTCGTCCAGAAGCTCCCTGGCCTGTTCAAAATTTTCTTCTTCCTTTAGCCAAAGTCCAGGCATCGATACTCCCCAGTTTCCGGCATCCGTTTCGAAATACTCTATGCCATTTTCTTCCAATAGCACACGTACTTCCACAGCCTCATCATCAGTAACATTTCGCATTTTGAATAGGAGTTTTGCCATTTAGAGGGGGTCTCTTAAAGAAGTTGCTTTCTTTCACCCCGAACCGAGGCGTGCTACATTTATCCGTGAATTTTGCGAAAATGTCTACTAGATGCGCATGTAAGAAAAGATCACAGTACTGCTGAAATACCTATCTATGCTAATTCAGAAGCAAGGAAACTATATGAACATTAAGAATTTGATACAAGTTGTGTTTATCAATCCGTTAAGGAATCTGACAACTCAGCCAGGGAAAGTCAATCAGATTTTGTTTTTGCTATTACTGTCTTCTACCTTAGGCTTAAACAATTCAGTTGCCGATACTTCAGTTTGGGAAGTTAGCTCTGGAAGTAATACGGTTTATCTTGGGGGCACCGTGCATCTCTTGCGCCCCTCTGATTATCCACTTCCGGCAGAATATGAGCAGGCCTATCAGGATTCATCTCATCTGGTTTTTGAGACAGATATCAGCTCTATGAATGACCTCTCAATACAGGCATCGATGTTGCAACAGCTCACTTACAGTGATGGGAGAACTCTCAAAACTGTTCTGAGCGAGGAAGCGTACACGGCACTCTCAGATTATGTGGCGAGTAGTGGTATGCCAATGATGATGTTGGATTCCTTTAAGCCGGGCTTGTTGATCAGTACCTTACAAGTAATTGAGTTTCAGAAAATGGGGTTTACTCCACAGGGAGTGGATGCCTATTTTAATACTCGGGCTATTGGCGACGGTAAAACACTTGGACAGCTTGAAACTGTGCAAGAGCAAATTGGCTTTCTCGCAGAAATGGGAGAAGGAAATGAATCCGAATTTATTTTAATGTCCTTAGAAGACATAGATGAAACCGACGAAATGATGGAGGCAATGATTGAGGCATGGAGAAGCGGTGATAATAGAAGCCTGTCGGATTTATTCGTAGCCGATATGCAATCTGAAGCCCCGGAGCTCTATGAATCACTGCTGATAAATAGAAATCTTCGCTGGATTCCTCAGATAGAGGAAATGCTGAGAGACAGAGACACTGAATTTGTATTGGTAGGGGCCGCGCACCTGGTTGGCAATCAAGGTCTATTGGAATTGCTTTCGGCGAAGGGATATCAAATAAGGCAGCTTTAGGCTCTGTAGTTTAGAGAGCTTAAGCAGAGAGACTCAGCAAAGATAACTAGTTGGGATATGTAAGCAGGGGCGGAAGTAGCGGTAGAAATAACGGGCACAAAAAAGCAGGGAGTTATTCAACGCCCTGCTTTTTTTATATCTTCTTTAAGCTCCTATTCTGAAAAACAGGGCTTGGTATAGATCCTTAAGAACTGGTCTTGTGGCTCAGAACTATTTGTCTGGGACCACTTGTTGATGTCTGACCGCTTACACCAGAAGGGATTTCCTGAACTTTCCCGCCAGACTTTAAAAAAGCCTCTATATGCACTGCTAGATCTGCTCGATTGCTAACTGCAGCGTCCTTCTTTGATTTATTCGCCATAAAACTCTTACTCTTTGCGCCAAAAACCCGAGATTATACAGCAATGAGGGTTTTTCAGCTAATACAGAGCCTTCCTGATTGGGTCGAGAGGCTGACCTCGATCTAGTAAGGATTATTGGGTCTTTAACTGGGTTCTTAGCGAGAGCTGGAGCCTAGACGTTTTCTAGGTCGGGAGAAATACTCAGAATAGTAGTCAGCAGGCAGCTCGTCCACCATGTCATCCAGTGATGCGTTGTAGATAACTTTTATCTTGGCCAGAACCTCAAGGTCGAGATGGCAGCCATAGTTTCGAATAGTTTCGATATCTTCCAATTGTTTGCGTGAGACTCCCAGTAGCCTGGCACCTTCGTTCATTGAGTATCCCGCGTTGATTCTCATTTGTTTCACATTCTTTTTTACTTGAACCGTAATTGGCGAGAATTTCGAAAATTGAGCTTGTTTCATGTTTTTTCCCCGAAAAAATCGTCGGTAATGCTATCGACACAGAGTCGCTTTCTGCAGCTGAGGAAATTACTTTGGGTGCTACAAATACCCGCTATCTTCAGCATAAAACCACGGTATCACAGGGAAAAAATCAAGGTAAACCATTCTTGAAAAGAGCAAGAAATTGGAAAAATTGTTTAGCAAATAGTTTAGATTATGGGAAAGTTTCAGTTTTGACATCAGGATTTGGAGCGTAGTTGATTGAAGAATCTACGGGTTCCATTTTTGAACCAGCGTTGAAACCTGGTCTCTACACGGAGATTAAAATGGGATTGAGCATTTTCGAGGAAGGGCTGCATATTTGATTGCATATAGTTAAAAGAGCCTTGCTCGGAGATATCACTTAAAGTGGCTTTATAGTCATTTAGCAACATTTCATCCAATATATAGAAGCCTGTCTTGCCAACAGCATTCGCCGTACCAATACCTGTATCCAGCAATGAAGCAGCACTGATAGATAGCATTCCCATGACTTGTTCAGGACTCAAATTTTCCTTTTTAGCAACCTGACTTATCTGATCCCAGATTGCTTCATAGCTTGGAAGCAAACGGCCCGAATTCACTGCCAGATTCGAAGTCGCATTTCTCAGTTCATTAGCGAGCTCTTTAACTTCGTCCATAGACAGAGGTGGAGTATCGATGGCGGTGGCCCCTTGGCTACCCATCTGATGAATGGATAGCAGGATCTGTTCCAGGGATTCTGGATGGCTATCCTGCTCAATTACCTCGTTCTCTTTTAGATGATTGACCAATCTCTCTAGAAATACCTGCCCGCCTTTGGCTGCATCAGATGCGATGGCGAAAATCCAGACGGGAGAGAGGTGCATGGTTAATATGCCTGCGGCCTCAAGACTGGTGCCTAGTAATTTTCGATTCAGGAAATTGTCTTTTAGATCGGTTTCAGTTTCGATGTGATCAATACCAGCAACATTCTTGATCATAAAGGATTGGAACATTCCGATGGTGAATTTGTAGCTATTACTGTTCTTAATAGCGTTAGGAATTAGTGTTTTGCTTAGCAACAGGGTGCTGCCGCCAATTATTGCCCCTAGAGCCCTGGCAGCGCGTTCCGGAATGGAGAGGCTCAGGGCGAGATAGTGATTCAGCTTAAGGAGGTATGTCTCCTTATTCTCAACAGGTATGGGGAGCTGGGGTTTTTCACTGTCTGAGTTCATTTGCAGCCGTTGTGTAGTTTAAGGGGTTGGTTTAAGGGGTTAGTTTTAGGGATTGGTTTAAGGAGCTAATTGAAGGTGTCAATTCAAGGTGTCAATTCAAGGTATTACTTGCCCTAGTCTTTGAGTTGAATAGCTGAAATGGCTAATTGTTTTAGTTTGCCATCATATTAGCTGATTGTCTTTGATACTCTTCCAAAACAGAATCATCTGCTAGAATTCAAGCATTGGCGATATTTACGCAGGAGAGTAAAAGAAGTGACGGGTAACTTAGAAGACAGTAGCGAGAAAGGTGAATCTCTTGAAACGGTCATTGGCAGTAATAAGGTGGTTAGTTTCCATTACAGGCTTCGCGAAGTTGATGCTAATGGAGATCACAGTGACTGGATGGAAGAATCGTTTAGTCGTGAGCCCCTCTATTATCTCCATGGCTTTCATAATGTGATTGTAGGCCTGGAAAGAGCACTTGAAGGAAAGAAGATGGGTGATGAGATAGAAATCACTCTTCAGCCGGAAGACGCTTATGGTACGAGAGTGCCCGATGCAATTCAGAGAGTGCCGATAAAGCATCTGCAGTTGCCGAAGGGCATTAAGAAAATCCGACCGGCTATTACAGTGGCAGTAAAGACAAACCAGGGAGCTAAAAGTGTAGTGGTTTTGAAAGTAGGTAAATTCAATGCAGACGTAGATTTCAACCACCCTCTGGCAGGGCGGGTTTTACATTATCAGGTTGAGGTTGTGGACATTAGAGATGCCAGCAGCGAAGAGTTGGCTCACGGTCATGTACATGGGCCAGGCGGCCATCATCACTAGGCAGTAGCAGTCTGTTTTCCGGTAGCCGCTTCTAGTACCAAAGGTAGCACTTTACGATTCACGACAATTTCGTAGTAATTCTCAGTTGCTTCGGGGTCTTCATGAACTTGTGAGTCTCGCCAAATTCCAACTTTTCCTTCACGAATGACCAAGTCTTTCTTGCGTCCATTTGCATCCGGATACTGGCCAACATGGAACATATACTGTTTGCCATTCAGCTTCATCTGCAGGCTCTTTAGTGGCATCTCTTCTTTGAGTTTCTGAAAGCCGTCTTCGTCCACCAGAATTCCGTTAACATTGTAACGAACGTAATGCTGGCCCTTCTCGCCTTTTTCATTTTCACCATCGGCAATGCGTAATACATCAACATTGAAGAGTCCTTTTTCCATACTCTCGCGAAGGTTCCAGGAACAGGAAGACATTCTATCTGCTAGTCCGATTGCCCCTGAGATCATGATGGACTTATCTTCATCATAAAGATAACGAGGTGCTTCATTCGAGTAACAGATGCCCACCCCAAGTTCCAGCAGAGGTAAGCCCATCTGAGTGGAGTAACGATTATTTGAGCCAACAATTTTGAGCATGTCACGGGCGTAGCCGCAACTGCGGGCTACTGAGAACCACTCTTGAGGGGTATTTTCATATTCAAGAAAACTCAGAATTATGGCATCACCCTCGATAAATACTTTATTCGCACCATAGGTTCCAAGAATCTTGTTGATTGGATTAAAGAAACGCATGCTGAAATAAGAAGCAGGATTGAGGCCTTTATTTTGCAATTCATCTGTCACAGTAGTCGAGCCTCGAACATCGGCCTTCATAATGGCGTGATGACAAATTTTTTCCTGATCTTCTTCAATTTCGGAACTGGTGGGAATTACATATAGCGTGCCGGCAGATTGAGAAAGCTTTAATTCGTCTTCCGCCGTACGTAAACTAATTCTATTAAACGCCCTATGGGCTAGACGATAATATTTCAACTGCTGACGATAGCGGCCAATATCCACCAGTAATTTCAAAGCGTCAGCGCTATCTGATTTGGAAACCTGTTCCTTAATCTGAGATCGCAGCTTCTCAAGAGATTTGATTTGCTCAGGATTTAGCGCGTTGCCTCCGCTGATGCTTGCTTGCAATTTCCCTGCGTCAATCTGTCCGCTTAAAAACTGGCATACAGTTTTTAGATCAACAAATTCCATGATGAGGGGATTGAGAGACCTTCGCATATAGTGAGAGGCTAATAGCTGCGGCAGAATTTTTTGTGACTTGAGTAACTTGGTAAATGCTTTTAGAGTTTTCTCTAATTGCTTAAGTTCACTCCTGCGTTGCCACCAGATTCGAAACCCCAGATCTTTTCGGGCCTCTGATAAGGTGCTTCTGTTCTGTTGAACATTAAACAAGGTCTCAATGTTTTGAGGAATTTCGAACCAGCTAAGAGTTTCCTCCAGGCTTGTCTTTGAATCAGCAGCTGGACCCATAAAGTCTTGGGTCTCAAAAAGCCCACCAAGGTCATCGTGAATTTCGGCAGCAGATGACTCTTCTCCTTTATCTCGCAATGGAGCAAGCTGAAATTTCTTTATTCGTTTGTTTAGCAATGCTTCAACTTTGCTATTTAAATTAATGAAGTCGGAGTTTTCTCCATTCCAACTCCACATGCTGAATTCATTTAAAAGCAGAGGTAACGCGCTCAATTTCGAAGTGTAAAGAAGGGGGTTGGCTAGAGCCTGGGGCATAAATTTATAATTTTCGTCAAGGAACTGATCGCGAACAACATGTAGTTGACGTTCTTCCACTCGCTGCAATTGAGAAAATATTTGCTTGTTCACATTGTAGAGAATTGAATCGTAATTTTTCTTGAGCCAGAAGAGTCGTTGATCTGTGGCTAGAGCTTCTGATGATCCTTTCTGTCGCAAATCGGACAATTTTGAAGCGATGCTATCAATTTCCTTGTCCAGCTGGAGTCGGGTAATACTGAGAATCAGTTTCACTGGAGCAAACTGCATGAGACATAGTTCGTCGGCACTCAGATCTGTTTTAACTCGATGAATAAGCACCGTCATCAAATCGAGATAGCTATCGCGAACCTTTTCTAAAAGTCTGGAGTTGTCCCAGGATTTTGGCTTAGGAACAGCCATCTGTGAGATCAAGAGTGCGACAAGCTTTTTAATATCAGAAGAAAACTTATTACTGAGCTTAACGTCAATATGATAATTGTCGATGCCTTTGGCCAGCTTGCTAGCTGAAAGCTGAACATCTTGGCCCGAGGTGACGCTCTCGATAAGGGGCTGTGTGGGATATGAACTCATAGGCGTTGTTTTTATGCGCTCTTTTTGTCTTAGCTCTTGTCGCTATATCAAATTAATATGGTCAAATAACTCAGTCTCTCAGGGTGTCTCCAAGCAAGTTGTCAATAAATCCTAAGTCTCTATTTTTGCATTGAAAACATGATTGAGTTCTCACTATTTACCATAGAATCGAAGATAGCAGAAATACTCTGCATAATTGTGATTCATCGCACATTACTCAAAATATACTTAAAAATCAGCAGCTTGCCCTGCTCATCTACAGGTGGTGGTTTGAAATGGACAGAAACACCAAATATTGTGGTGTGGAGCTTTTTTATCACTTTGAAGAGGTGAAATTGCTGGAAATTTGAAGACTCAGAGCCCTGAGAAAATTCTGCAGATAGCGAGCGCGCCACCTTAACAGGACCGGCGCCAAGAGCCTTCGCATTCCGGAAAACTCATATTCTGCTTCAAGCAGGATGTCCAGTGAGCCATCGGCTTCATTTTCTGCGAAGGTGATTCCCAAAGCGCTTTGCTGGCTTGCTCCATCGACAATGAAGCCCAGACGATGACCAGGTTGCCAATGGCTTATGGTCCACATCTGCACAGAACTGGGTGTATAGATGCGGAAACGGGTGCCACGTCCAGACTCTCCCTCATCTATGTGGCTTAGTTGAACAATTTCAGGGAGCCAGTTTCTCCACTGCTCCCACTCGGTTAAGGCATGCCATGCTTGCTCAATTAGAGGGTATTCATCCGAGGAGGTATAAGTCTCCTCGTTAAGTCGAATAGAGCTGGATAAGCTGTGAGTTTGTGCCATTGTCTAGAGTCTGCCACGGGGTTTGGGAGTAGCATTATGGACATCTGTTTCATTGGGTACAAATAAGTTTGATGTGTTATTGTTTGGCGACTAGCTGTGAGAATAGGGCCTGGATAATCATCTAAATCCGCTTCCACAAATAACTCAACAAAGCTCCGAAGATAAAGAAAAGAGGGAAAATAATGAATCCAGAAGATAAGAGTCGAAGAGAATTATTAAAGGGTGCCCTGGGCACTGGTGCGTTGGCAGCTGGCGCGGCCGTGGTTCCCAATATGATTTTCCCCGCACTGGCTCAAGGAGAGACGTTGGTTCCTTTCACAGACGTTCCAGATACTTTCAATGTTCGACCTGTCCGTCCTAACTCGACTCATTATCTGGATACTCGCGAAATAACTTCTTACTTCACCGATAACGATGACTTCTATCTTGTTCAACATTATGGTCAGCCGGAAGTAGATAACGATTCCTGGCGTCTGCGCATTACTGGCATGGTCGATAATGAACTGGAGTTTAGTCTTCAGGATCTTATGGACCGAGATGTCTTTGAGCAGCAAGCTGGATTCGAATGTGGCGGAAATGGCCGCCGACTCTTTCAAGGTTTGATTGGTAACGCCTATTGGAAAGGAGTTGGTCTACAGAAACTTCTCGAAGAGGCAGGTATTCAGAATGGAGCGAAGGAGATAGTTTTCTTCGGTACAGATATTGCGACTGAAGAAATCCGTGATACCGAAGTAGACAAGGCCTTTGCCAGGGCGCTATCGATAGAAGATGCAATGCGTCCTGAAAACATGCTCGCGTTTGAAATGAATGGCGAACCGCTTCCCCATTACCACGGAAAGCCAGTTCGCTTACTCATACCTGGTTGGTACGGAGTGGCTAACGTAAAGTGGATTAATCAGATTCATGTTCAAGACACCCGATATATGGGTCGATTTATGGGCAGAGACTATGTAACTCTCAAGAAAGTGGATGTAGGCGGAGTGGAGAGGTGGGTTGAAAATTCAGTCACCACCATGAATCTTAAATCTTCTATTGTTCGAGTCGTAGAATCAGGGGGCCGGCACAAGATTCAGGGCTTCGCTCTCAACGACGGAACTCCAATTGAAAGTATTGAAGTGAAAATTGATAATGGTCCGTGGCAGCGCGCTCAAATAAACCCAAGGTCAACCAAGTATTCCTGGAAGCTATTTAGTTTTGACTGGGACAATGCTTCAGCGGGTGATCATACTATTGTGTCCCGGGTAACCGATATCAATGGTGAAGTTCAGGCGACTCAAGAGGAGATGCCGGAACAAGTTAGCTTCTGGGAAGATTTCGGTCAGTTCACCAGAACCATCACAATATAGTTAAGCATTTCAGATTTGCTTAGTAACTTGATCTGAAAGGTTTCATTCTCACACGTCAATGGATGGAGACTTCTGCGGGTCTCGATCTGGTCTTTTGGTTTATCACGGAATCGGGACCTCTCCGGTTCTGTGTAAACCGTCAGGAAGCGGTCTGCTTCTTCCCCACTGCCAAAACCGACGAGCTCACTAAAGTACTTTCCAATTTAGGTAGTTGGAGAGTCAGATCAACCAAGCTCAAAAATTTCAGTCATGAAGAGATGTCGGCGCTTTACTTGAGCAGCCGGCGTAAACTATTCGACTATCGGGACAAACTGGAAGGTCCAGGAATTCCCTTAGTGGAAATGGACATCAAGCCGACGGACCGATTTTTGATGGAGAGGTTTGTAACCGGTGCAGCAGAGATATCTGGGGAACTTTTTTCTCAAGAAAAATTCACAGACGTAAAGAATGGCAAATTAGCGAGCTGTGAATACAGGCCTGCTCTCAAGGCTGTATCAATCGATATTGAAACGAACTATGAAGCGAGTAGGCTATATTCAATAGGGCTGTATGCTGATGATTGCGCAGTCGTGTTTATGGTTGGAGATGAAAACGAGCAAGCTGAGCAAGCCTCGTCACCTGAACTCATACTATGCAGGGATGAAAGCATGGTAATTCAATCATTCCTTGCTGAGATCAGGCGCATGGACCCTGATGTCATTATGGGTTGGAACATTGTCAATTTTGATCTACGTTGCCTGCAAAACTTCTGTGATCGTTTAAGAATTCCATTCCTCCTTGGGCGAGATCAGCAAGCCATCGTGTGGCGAAAGGCAAGGGACGGAAACGATCGATACTATGCCCTATCTCCGGGGAGAGCGGTATTGGATGGTATCGAATTGATGAAGTCGGCAACTTATCAATTCGAAAACTTTTCCCTTGAATTCGTGTCCAGAAAATTACTTGGAAGAGGAAAGCTAGTTGATGACGTTGATCAGCGGGGTGCCGAAATAACTGATCTTTTTCGAGACAATAAGCCCGCCCTCGCTCGATACAATCTGGAAGACTGTAAATTGGTTTGGGATATCTTCGAGAAGGAACAGCTTCTCGCTTTCGCGATAGAGAGAAGTCTGCTTACCGGTCTTGAGCTGGATCGATATGGCGGGTCGGTAGCGGCACTCGACTTTCTATATTTGCCAAGGCTGCATCGCAAGGGTTTTGTTGCTCCGAGCGTTGATCACGCTGTGGCTGAAAATATTAGTCCGGGTGGATATGTCATGGCTTCAGTCCCAGGTATTCACAAACATGTAGTTGTGCTGGATTTCAAAAGTCTGTATCCCAGCATAATACGAACTTTTCATGTTGACCCTCTGGCTCTCTCAGTCGCAGAAACGGAAGACAATCCAATCAAGGGGTACGATGGAGGGCAGTTCTCGAGAGTTGAATTCATTCTGCCGGAACTAATCGAGACCCTATGGAAGGCAAGAGATAGAGCCAAAGCTGACGACAACGCTGTGTTGTCTCAGGCCATAAAGATAATTATGAATTCATTCTACGGTGTCTTGGGAACGCTGGGCTGCAGGTTCTTTGATTCGCGCCTGGTGAGCTCAATAACCAAACGTGGGCATGAAATAATAATTGAAAGCAAAGAATACATTGAGAGCAGGGGCTACAGGGTTATCTATGGAGATACAGATTCCGTGTTTGTCTTGCTGGACTCAGTACCGGAGTCTGATGTCGATGAAGTTGCTAATAGTCTAGCAGATGAACTAACAGTCTGGTGGCGAGAGAAACTACAGCAAGAGCATGGAGTGGAAAGTAATTTGGAAATGGAGTTTGAAACCCACTTCACTAAATTTCTGATGCCTACAATCAGGGGTTCAGATGCGGGTAGCAAGAAGCGCTATGCTGGTGTTATCAAGGACAGTAAAGAAGAAAAGGGATATCGACTATTATTCAAAGGATTGGAATCCGTACGCAGTGATTGGTCGCCTATGGCGAGACAATTTCAGCAGAAGCTCTATGAGTTAATATTTCAGGATGAACCTTACGAAGAGTTCATAAAGACAACAGTTAATGAATTGATTGAAGGTCGACTGGAAAACGAGTTGGTGTTGAGAAAGCGGCTGCGCCGAAAATTGGATGACTATGTGAAGAACGTTCCTCCCCATGTTCAGGCTGCACGTAAGGCTGAAGCGATAAGAAAGGAGAGAAACCTTCCGAGTCTATACGGCTCAGGTGGCTGGATAGAATATATAATGACGGTGAATGGTCCCGAGCCGCGACAATATCTTCAGTCCGCTATAGACTTTGACTTTTATATCGATAAACAACTTATGCCCATCGCAGATTCCATTCTCGTCTTTAAGGCATCTTCGATGGATGAGATACTGAATAAACAGATAGGGCTGTTCTAAAGCTTTAGAAAACGTATTGAGGAAAATATGACAAGTAATCTGGTGTTAACTGTTATCGGCGATGACAAGCCTGGTCTGGTGGAAGCATTGTCGGTCGCAATCGCAAATAATTCGGGAAATTGGCTGGAGAGCAGCATGGCTCAACTAGCTGGAAAATTTGCCGGCATACTGAGAGTGAGTGTTCCTGAATCTCGGGCGGACAGTCTAATCTCCGATCTTAATGGGCTCTCTGATCATCTAAAAGTAGTAGTGGAGAAGGCAGTTGAGAATGGAGAAGAGGGACGCTCGCAAACTGCAGAGCTTTCATTGGTTGGAAATGACAGACCAGGAATTATTAGGGAAATTTCCAAGACGCTATCACTAATGTCAGTGAATGTAGAGCAACTGACTACTGAATGCGAACCGGCGCCCATGTCCAGCGACCTGCTATTTAAAGCAAAAGCCAGTCTGAATATACCCGCAGACACTCAAATTGAAGAGCTGCAGTCACGACTTGAACAATTGGCGGATGATTTAATTGTCGAGATTGATCTAAGCTAATCGACCAGGTTTCTCCATAGCTGAGTTACACTAAGAGAGTTGGAGTGACCTGTTTGCTGTCGAAAACCCATTGAAGATTTTTGATATTAGTCTCTAAGGCTAATGATTTTCCAATCGGATTTCTCTGCGAAATCCCTGAGCTTTGCATCCGGATCTACTGCTACGGGCACAGCCGCAGCCTGTAGCAACGGCAAGTCGTTCATAGAGTCACTGTAAAAAATACTGTTGCTGAGCGACAAGTCATTCACTGAGCCAGCTAACCATTGATTCAGCTTTTCAACTTTCCCCGCTTGATAACATGGGATCCCGGAAATCTTCCCAGTGTATCTATCTCCTACTATTTCCAGCTCAGTGGGCAGCAGTTGATCAACTTCGAACAGCGCGGCAATAGGTTTAGTAATGAACTCATTGGTAGCGGTAATGATCACACAGTAATCCCCCGCGTCTTTATGCTTCTTCACCAGATCCTGAGCTTTGTCCAGCATCATCGGAGCGACTTCGTCTCGCAGAAATTGAGCGTGAAGATTCTGAAGCTCCTCCGCGCTTAACTGACGAATAGGCTCGATCGTGAATGCGACATACCCGTGTATGTCCAACTCGCCTCGCTTGTACTGCTCATAAAAGAAATCATTGCGGGCTCTGTGGTGCTCTGCATCAACCATGTCGCGACTGATAAGAAATTCTCCCCAGGCATGGTCACTGTCACCACCAAGCAGAGTATTGTCTAAATCGAACAGGGCTAGTTTTCTCGTATTTGTGTTTTCCATGTTTCTTTTAGTCTGCGTCTCTATTTACGGCTGGCAGCTATGTATATGCCAGAGTAGAAAAATTGAATGAGCGTGGCCGTGATTATAACGCGGAGGTGAGCAAAAATGAGACTTAGGGCCAAAATATGTACTCTCATCGATAGCTAGCTAATCCCATGCCAGTAAATTGGGGGGCGTAATTATCACTACCCTGATTGGCAAGAAGCTTGAAACCACATCTGTTTGTAAGAGCTTGACCGGGCATTTTTCCTGAATATATAGGAGGCAGTGACGGATACATAGGGGCAATATCTATAACTTATTGAAATATAATAATATTATTTGTGATGCTGGCTGATGAAACATTGATCAGGGGCGAGAATCTATGAAACAATGGTCGTTTTTGCAGGTCAAAAGGATTTATGAGCGTGATTGATTCAGAAGGCTTTCGTTCCAATGTTGGTATTGTAATCTGCAATAGGCAGGGACAATTACTGTGGGCGAAGAGAATTGGTCAGAGTGCATGGCAATTTCCTCAGGGGGGAATAAAGCGCAAAGAGTCTTTGGAGGACGCACTTTATCGTGAACTAGATGAAGAGGTTGGCCTTTCAGCCAAAGATGTGAAAATTCTCCATCAGACAAGTGATTGGTTACATTACCGCTTACCTGAGAATTTTATTCGCCATAGAAGTGAACCCCTGTGCATTGGGCAAAAGCAAAAATGGTTTTTGCTTAGCCTTGAGAGTCATGAGGACAGGGTGGAGTTGAATAAATCAGATGCCCCGGAATTTGATGACTGGCGCTGGGTAAACTATTGGTATCCAGTAGATCAGGTTATCGAATTTAAACGAGATGTTTATAGAAAGGCTTTAGAGATATTGGCAGATCCACTGGAAAGCTTTGTCAGCAGTCAGTGAGAGATGCACAGATAGTCGTTGGAACATAATAACAAGCACTTTGACAAATGTTGTTAGAAGAGTCATTGGGCAAAGAAGGGGCACATTAAAACATGCTGGATAGATTGCGCAGCATAGTACAAAAAGTTAATGCAGCTAAGGACCTGCAATCTGCTCTGGATATAATAGTAAGTCGAGTGAGAGATGCGCTCGATACTCAAGTTTGTTCTGTATTTCTTTTCGATGCCGATATTAATAGCCATGTGTTGATGGCATCGGAAGGTCTTAGAAAAGAAGCTATTGGTCATGTTAGCCTGCAAACCGGTGAAGGCTTGGTTGGTTTGGTGGCAAAGCATGCCGAACCGCTGAATCTGCAAGACGCAGCACTCCATCCCAGTTTTCATTATCTGCAAGACACCGGTGAAGAAGATTTTCATTCTTTTCTGGGCGTACCTATTATTCACCACCGTTCAGTGTTGGGTGTATTAGTTGTTCAGCATGAAGAACGTCGCCGCTTTGATGAAAGTGAAGAAGCTTTTCTAATAACACTTTCCGCACAGTTGGCAGGAGTAATTGCTCACGCAGAAGCGACAGGTGCGATTGAGGGAATAAGCCCCTCAGGGCAAAAAACATCGGATACTATTTTTACCGGCATTTCCGGTTCTTCAGGTGTAGCAATTGGTCAGGCTGTCATTGTATTCCCTCACGCCGACCTGCGTCAGATTCCGCAACGACGGGCAAAGAATATTGAAAAGGAAATAGCATTCTTTAACAGCTGTTTGCAGTCTGTTCGAGATGATATGCGGGAATTGCATGCCAGTCTCGAAGGTCATGTTGCTGAAGAGGAGAGACAGCTCTTCGATGTCTATGTCCGAATGCTTGACGATAATGCTCTAGGTAACGAAGTTGTCGAGCGCATAAAGACTGGATCCTGGGCGCAGGGTGCACTGGCATATGTTGCGAATGAGCACATACGTAATTTCGAATCGATGAGTGACTCTTATCTGCGCGAACGTGCTATCGATATTAAGGATCTTTGTAGTCGAGTACTTTTTTATCTGCAAGAGAAAGAAACAATAGAGACCGAGTATCACGAAAATACTATTTTAGTAAGCGAAGAACTCACACCGGCAATGCTTGCCGAGGCTCCAAAAGACAAGCTTAAAGGGTTGATCTCAATTAAGGGATCAGGAAACTCCCACGTCGCAATTCTCGCGCGAACCATGGGTATTCCAACAGTAATGGGAGTGGTAGATCTTCCGTCTAAGCAATTAGATGGCAAGGAAGTCATTCTTGATGGTTATAAGGGTGAGGTAATAGGTAACCCTTCTGACCAGCTTCGTAAGCAATATCAAGACACTATCGAAGAGCAGGATCTACTTAATCGGGGCCTGGAGAATATTAAGGATCTGCCGTGTGAGACGCCGGATAGTCACCGTGTCCATTTGTGGGTAAATACTGGCCTTATGACAGATGTTATTCACTCCCTCGATCAAGGAGCAGAGGGTATTGGCCTGTTCAGGACGGAAGTCCCGTTTCTTTTAAGTGAGCGATTTCCAAGTGAACAGGAACAGTTTGAGATATATCACGAACAATTGGAGGCATTTGCGCCAAAGCTCGTAACCATGCGCACACTTGATGTAGGTGGAGACAAGTCACTTCCCTATTTCCCTATTGAAGAAGCCAACCCCTTTCTTGGTTGGCGTGGCATCCGGGTAACGCTGGATCATCCGGAAATTTTCACCGCTCAAATTCGAGCAATGCTCAGGGCAAGTGTCGGGCTGGAAAATTTGCAGATCATGTTGCCAATGATAAGTAATATCCACGAGGTTACGGCAGCCAAGCAGTTGATCAAGAAAGCATATCGCGAACTTATTCAGGAAGGTGTAAAAGTAAAATATCCACCAGTAGGAGTGATGATTGAATTGCCGGCGGCGGTATATCAGATTAGAACTCTAGCGAAAATGGTTGATTTCGTCTCGGTAGGTAGCAATGACCTTACTCAGTACCTGCTGGCTGTGGACAGGAATAACCCACGGGTCGCCAACTTGTATTCAGCCTTCCACCCCGCTGTATTAGCCGCACTGCAACAGGTGGTTACGGCGGCAAAGGAAGAGAAAAAACCTGTAAGTATTTGTGGAGAAATGGCTGGAGATCCGGGAGCGGCAATCTTGCTCATGGCCATGGGCTACGACGTGTTATCCATGAATGCTTCAACTTTGCTTAAAGTTAAATCGGTAATTCGTAGCGTGACTATGGACGCTGCTCAGGATTTGCTGGATCAGGTAATGGAGTTGGATGATGCGCAAATGATCCGTTCGGCGGTGGATTTGGCATTGTTTAATGCGGGCGTAGATCGCTTGTTGCGTTCATCACGAACCAACTAATTTTTGTTTTTAGTCTTCTTCGAAGAATTCGACTGCACCACTTTCGAGACAGTATTCTGCTCCAATAATTTTCAAACCATCTTCATGAATCAGTTTTTCAAGAATCTCAGAGCCCTGGCGGAGTTGCTTGACCGAAGCGTCGATATTAGCGCGAACTGCTTTAGTCATTAGCTCATCACCGATAGTAAGATCTCCCTCCGTAATCAAAGGTTCAAGAGCTGGGGTTATGCGACTTACGATGGCTCGTAGATTTGGCGATCTACCTTCTTCGGGTTTTGCCATTTGCTCCAACGTAGCTTCGACGGCACCACATCTGCTGTGACCCATAACAACTACCAGACGAGTTTGGAATTTTTCGGCAGCGAACTCAATGCTTCCAATCTGTGAGGGAGCGACAACATTTCCTGCTACCCTGATTACGAATAGATCGCCAACACCCTGACCGAGAACAATTTCGGCGGGAACTCGTGAATCCGAACAGCCAAGTACTATTGCGAAGGGGTGCTGGTCTGGGGCCAACTGAGACCGAACTAATGCATCAAGCTCCAGATTCTGATGATCACCGGAACGAAAACTAAGATTTCCTCGCTTGAGTCTTAGTAATGCTTCTTCGGCATCGATCATCTACTTAATCCACGAGTCTATCTATAAGTTTGTGAGCTACTGTTATCGGTGAGACAACGTAGATAAACATACAGCAATCGCCTGCCGTTGAAAACATGTGAACAGCGCATTCACCTACTTATGAAAAAGCCCGGCGCGTATTACTTCACCAGGCTTTTGATCAATCAGATAATTTCAAAAAACGTAATATCCAAGCTACTGCGTTGGGTAGTCAGCCATTAGAGTTGAAAAAGCCTGATAGAAAGAAGGCTTTGCTCTATCTTCGTGCATATACTCACCGGGGCTCACTTGGTGAATTCGGCTGATAGTCCCCGCCCAAACCAAATCATTGCTTCGGGTTTCATAAATATTCACATCGATGCGAGCGATATAACGTAATTCACTACTAATGGACTCAACTCTTATGAAGGGATCAATATCTTCGGTATCGGGGTCCAGATTAATATGTCTGTAACTCATTACCACACGGATATCATTAAACCGGTCATCCCGCGAGAGGCCCTTGCCCTGAAATACAGCGTCAAATTCCTCTGTAACGTAGTCCCTCAGAAAAATTGGCATATCGACTACTTCCAGGCCGAAAGCCTGATAATTCTCATAGTCTCCCGGGCAGCACAGAGTCAGTGATGTTCCGATTTGCGTTCCTGTTTGTGTGCAGCTGCTTAAAAATATCAGGCAGATAGCAAACAGAGTGACTCTCATTCCCTTGTGCGCATCTCGGCGTACATGTTTCATCATCTTGGATCTCCAAAGTTTTCATTTATCCTACATTCCCAGTATGAGGAAAAATATGAAAAGGGGTTTGATCCAGCTTAAGAAACTCAATTATCTTCACTTTTAAAGGGAATCGATTGGGCCAATGCTGAATTCCCCCGTGCTTTCAATTTCGCACTAATTTTCTGTTGCTCTTCCAAACTTCGGTTCTGACTTAGCTTGAACTTGCATTGAATGTCCTGGATGTCGATTTCGATGCCGATAATTCCTCTTAGCATCGACTCCTTGTAGTCAATTTCCCAGGGCTTCTCAAAACCGGACTCATGAATAGTGCTTAATTGATCTACCAATTTTTTTAATGTTTCTGGATCATCTGTGCATCGGGCCTCGCCATAGATATGCACGGTCTGATAGTCCCAGGTAGGTACCCCAGGTGTGTCATACCAAGATGGGCTAATATAATCATGTGGACCGTTTAAGCAGACTAGAACTTTTTGGTTGTCTATTTGCTGCCACTGAGAATTTATCCTCGCCATATGTGCCAGTAATTTGTTTTCTTCCGGTAAGAACATGAAAGCAAGGTGGCTGGCAACGGGTACTTCTTGATCAACGCTTATCAACTGACCAAACGAATTCTGCTGAATAAACTCATGGATAATATTTTCATCAGACACTGAAAAATGTTTAGGTATATACATATTTTCTCCCGTGTGGCTTTTTGTACCTTAGTTGTATTTTTGTTGAGAGCTGGCGCTTAGCAGTCGAAGGCTATTTGCAGTATTTTAGGACGGCTTGATTTGATAGAAATGATGTTGGTCTCGATTTCCGAATGAATCATAGTTTTGTTCGGCAAAGCACATGGATCCATTTTTGTTGAAAATCACCGCAGTTGAGCACAGAGTGCCATAGTGACGATCTGTGTTTACAATGAATGCAGATGAAAGACGTTTTTCCAGGTCCCTGGAAACTCCAGTATCGGGCAGGTTTTTTTCTTCTGCCTGTTCCCTATCATTCATCATTGCTATCAAGTGATCGGTTCGAATATTTTCATCGCTATCTATCAATGCCTGTAGTGCAGATTTCCCTTTTGCGATTTTTGGCCAAGGTGAATCTAGTAAACCATTTGAGAGGCCGTGCACTCCAGCCTCCACTGAGCTGATCTCTTTCTGTTGGTTGTTAATGTAGAAGAAAGAGTCGCCATCAGACAGCAGTAAGTTGTAGCCGGCATACTGATCAAAACTATCTGCAAGGGAGTAGCTATACTGTTCAGCAGATTCCTGTCCCTGAAGGAAGCCCCGTGTGAGCTCTCCGCGGGACAAGGGTCGTTGCTCAGCCTGAGAAGGATCTCGGATATTGGTAACCGCAGCAAAGCGCATTGATTGAGTAACCCCTAACCAAGTGCCTCCGGCCTGCAAGTCTCTGCCAGCCAGTACTCGCTCTTCAGTACTCTTGTCCGTCCATATATCCGCCTGTGCAGTTGGACGAGCAAAAAACTCATCCCTGTTGGCTGCGACTACTAAAGGCGTCGAGGAATTGGGCTGATAAGAAAAAATAATAAGACACATGTTTTTGGATTACTTCTTTAGTTTGCTGTTCATACACTCAGTCACACACCATGCTTCTGAGGTTCGTTTGAGGATGCTGCGGAAGTCGGCGTTCAATTCTTCAAAACCGATGCTGGTTTAAGGGAACCGGAATTCTAGCGGTTTCTTTCATCAGAATCAGTATTCTATTTCAGGAAAAGCCACTATTTGGAAGGCCAGAGATTCATATCAAAGATAATTGCCGCCGTGGAGGGCAGTTTGCCTAACTAAATTACCCAAAAAGGCGTTTCGATTTTGTATAATGCTGGTCTCTAGCAACGTAGCAGCTGATGGTAAGTCTCCATGCTCACATTTCCCCAGTTTGACCCAATCGCATTGTCTATCGGGCCCCTCAGCATTCATTGGTACGGGATCATGTACATAATTGCCTTCGGTGGTGCCTGGGCACTCGCCTCCCATAGGGCGAAGACTGATCCAGGACAGTGGAGTGGGGAGCAAATTTCCGATTTGGTATTTTATGGCGCTCTTGGGGCCGTCTTGGGAGGTCGCTTTGGTTCGGTGATTTTCTATAATTTCGATCGTTTTCTGTCCGACCCAATCTGGCTACTCAGGGTATGGGAAGGTGGTATGTCGTTTCATGGTGGCCTACTGGGAGTGCTGGCGGCGTTTTATTTCTATTCAAAGAGAATTAATAAGGAATTTTTTCAGGTAATGGACTTCGTTGCTCCACTGGTTCCATTTGGGTTGGGTGCCGGGCGAATAGGCAATTTCATTGGGGGAGAGTTATGGGGCCGACCAACAGATGTTGCATGGGGAATGGTTTTCCCCCATGTTGATCAGTTGGCTAGACATCCATCGCAACTCTACGAGTTCGCTCTTGAAGGTGTGGTTCTATTTGTATTCCTATGGATCTACTCCTCGAAGCCTAGACCGCGTGGAGCTATTACCGGTGTATTCGCAATCGGCTATGGTTGTTTCCGTTTCTTTATCGAATTTTTCCGACAGCCTGACCTAGATATTGGTTATGTGGCTTTTCAATGGCTGACTATGGGTCAACTATTGTCTACTCCTATGATATTAATCGGGATGTTTCTAGTATTTCGAGCCTACAGAGGCTCAGCTGTTAGTCAGTGAGAATTAATTTATGCATCAGTATCTAAAATTGTGTCAGAGAATTATCGATCAGGGAGTTTGGGTCGAGAATGAAAGGACAGGTAAGAAATGCCTGACAGCAATTAATGCAGACCTTTCCTATAATGTGGCTGCTAATGAATTTCCGATTATTACTACACGAAAGAGTTATTGGAAGGCTGCTATTGCCGAGTTATTGGGATATCTGAAGGGCTATGATAATGCAGCCGATTTTCGAGAGCTGGGAACCAAGTCCTGGGATGCCAATGCCAATAACAATGAAGCTTGGCTCAATAACCCTGTGCGAAAGGGTGATGATGATATGGGTCGGGTTTACGGAGTCCAGGGACGAAGTTGGCAGAAGCCCGATGGTAGCAAGCTTGATCAGTTGGAAAAAATTGTAAGTAATCTTTCTCGCGGAGTTGATGACCGCGGCGAGATTCTTACTTTTTACAATCCCGGGGAATTTGAATTGGGTTGCCTGCGGCCCTGCATGCATACTCATACATTTTCACTTTTGGGAGATACCTTGTACCTAACAAGTTATCAACGATCCTGCGATGTGCCACTGGGTCTGAATTTTAATCAGATCCAGGTGTTTACACTTCTGGCATTGATCGCTCAAATCAGCGGGAAAACACCCGGGATTGCTTATCACAAAATTGTTAATGCGCATATCTATGAGGATCAATTGGATTTGATGCGCAATGTGCAGCTAGGCCGGGATCCATTTGCTCCACCCAAGCTCTCAATCAACCCAGACATCAAGAGCTTGAAGGATATTGAATCCTGGGTAGGCATCGAGGACTTTAGCGTTATAGGTTATGAGCACCATGAGCCTATTAGTTATCCGTTCTCTGTCTAAATCTATAAGCGTCTCTGGAATCTATTAGCATGGAATTATCTCTGATTTGCGCAATGGCCGAGAACCGAGTTATTGGCGTGAAAAATGGTCTGCCCTGGCATCTTTCTGAAGATCTGAAATATTTTCGGCGAACAACCATGGGCTGCAGCATCATCATGGGACGAAATACCTGGGAGTCCATCGGTCGGGCTCTTCCAGGCAGAACCAATATCGTAATTACCTCCAATAAAAATTACGAGGCAGAAGGAGCAAGAGTAGTTTCCAGCCTTGAGGAAGCGATCAAGCTTGCTGAAAGTATTGCCTACATCGACGGTTCCGAAGAGGCATTTGTCATTGGAGGAGCGAGTCTGTATCAGACTGCTTTGCCCATGGCATCTCGATTTCACCTTACCCGAGTGCACGCCGATGTAGATGGTGATGTTTCTCTTGCAGAGTTTGATGAGTCCCAGTGGCAGGAGGCCTCAAGACAGGAATTCTTCAAAGATGAGAACAATGCCTACGATTACAGCATCTGCGTGCTTCAGAGACTACTTGAGCGGGAGTAGTCAATCTTAACCGGGAGTAGTCAGTCTCAAATGGGAATAATCAAATAGTCTTGGTCAGAACTTTTGACTTCCTTTGGAAGTTATAAAGTTGTTGTCGCTGTTGGGGTAATTCAGAAATTTTGCTTTCAACAAATCCTTTCTCAAGAAACCAATGCGCGGTGACGGTGGTAAGTACGAACAGCTTATCGATTCCATTGTTCTTGGCTTCAGTTTCCAGGCTTGCTAGAAGACGATCACCGTAGCCATTTTTTTGAAACTGCGAGTCTATGGCAATGCAGGCGACCTCGCCGAAACCATCTCCATGATCATAGAGTGCGGCGCAGGCAATAATGCTCTCTTCAAGTTCGACAATTTTAAAGTTCTCAATTTCAGTTTCCAATAACTCACGAGATCTCTCAACCAGTGTGCCGTTCTCTTCTAAAGGCTTAATGAGATTTAGAATACCGGAAACGTCTTCGATGTTTGCTCCGCGCAAGTTATCAAAGTTGTCGCTACTTATAAGGCTGCCATTTCCTTCGCGAGTAAAAAGTTCTCTAATCAATGCGCCATTTTCTTTGAAGCTGACAAGATGGGATCGATGCACTCCGTTATTGTAGGCGCGTATACAGGCTTCCAGTGCATGACTTATGCACACAGCATCTTCATCAAGTTTCGAAAGTTTTTTGGCATAGCTCGCCGCATCGGATTCGCTTAGAGAAAGCACAAGCTCGCCGTTGTCATCAATAACCCCCGGCTCAGGAACCAATAGAATGAATTTTTCGGCATTGAGTGCTATCGCCGCTTCAGTGGCGATTTCTTCCGCTGTTAAATTGAAAACTTCGCCAGTCAGTGAAAAAGCCAGATTTGACAGAAGCACAATATTGTTTTGATCCAGTTGTTGTTCAATAGCGTCGACGCGAATTTTCCGAACGTTCCCTGTGTATTGATAGTCGATACCATCGTGTACACCGACAGGTTTGGCAGTAACAAAGTTGCCGCGACACAGACCGGGTTGAATTCCATGAGATGATGAATTACTCGCTCCCATAGATAGCAGGGCTTCCAGTTTAGAGCTCTCGGCGCCCACCGCGCCCATGACGGTATCCATACACTCGGCTTCGGTAATTCTCAGATTTTTGTGGTACTTGGATTTTCTGCCATTTTTTTCAAGAGCGGCGCTGATCTGAGGTCGAGCACCATGGACCAGAACTAGTTTAACTCCCAGGCTATGTAGAAGAGTCAAATCAGAAACCACATTAGGCAAATTATTGTCTGCCAATGCCTCGCCGGCCAACAGAACCACAAAGGTCTTGTTGCGATGGGCATTGATATAACTGGTGGATGCTCTAAACCAGTTTATGATTTCTGTGTTGTTCTCATTCATTTTTTGTCTACCAAAAAAACCGTTATAAGATCAGATTAAACAATGTCTTTTTATCAGTTGCTGCAAGATGTTGATACAGGGATTGATCATATCCACTGACATGTATTCATTAGGTTGATGAGCCTGGTCGATGTTTCCCGGGCCCAATACGATGGTATCCATGCCCAACTCCTGCAAGAAAGGAGCCTCGGTGCCAAACGCAACATTTATGCCGCTGTGACCCGTAAGTTCTTCCGCCATCTGAAGGATCGCGCTGTTTTCCTCAGCAAAAAATGCCGGAACACCACTAAACAACGGGCGCAATTCGAATTTAATCTTGAGCGGGTCGGTTATTGTTCTTACCCTGCTCTTAATCTCTTCGCGGAGAGATTCTATATGCATGCCTGGTGTCAGTCGAATATCAAATTCCAGATTGCAGTGGCCACAAATTCGATTTGGATTATCGCCGCCATGAATTACGCCAAGATTAAGAGTGGGGAAGGGAATTTCGAATAAGTCGCAGCGGTACTTTTGTTTCAATTCCTCGCGAAACAACATGAGGTCAGCTATGACCAGATGCATGGCTTCTAACGCATTGTTTCCCAATGCTGGATTAGAAGAGTGTCCACTTTCTCCCAACAGGCGAATGGATTCCATCATGATGCCTTTGTGGGAACGTACTGCTTGTAATCCGGTAGGTTCTCCAATTATGGCGGACCTCGCTCGGGGCTTGCCCATCTCGGCAAGTGTGCGCGCGCCTTGCATTGATGTTTCTTCATCGGCAGTGGCCAGAACTATGAGCGGTTCCTTAAATGTTGAATCAAGGAGCGGTTTAACTGCTTCCATTACAATTGGGAAAAAGCCTTTCATGTCTGTAATTCCCAGACCGAAAATCTTTCCGTCTTTCTCGGTAAGCTTGAACGGATCTACATCCCAAAGCTCTTCATCCAATGGCACAGTGTCTGTATGCCCTGCTAACACGAGGCCGCCGGGACCAGAGCCAAGAGTTGCTATAAGGTTAAATTTTTCTTTGCCATCACTTGGGCTTGAAACAATTTCACAGCTAAAACCCATATTCTCAAACTGATTGGCAAGATAATCAATGACAGCTTTGTTGCTCATGTCGATGGCATCATTGCAGGAGCTGACGCTAGCTATGCTAACGATGCTGTTTAGCTCGGAGAATAGCTCTGGTGATTTACCAGCCATATGTGTACCGCTGTATGAATTGCGTTAGGATTTTGCTGAAAGCTTCGCGATCATGTCGGTTTTAGAAGCCATGATGAAGTCATTGATGTGCAGACCATTAATTTTGTGCGACCACCAGTATACTGTTACTTTTCCCCATTCAGTCATAATGGAAGGGTGATGATTTTCTCTTTCGGCGAGGCTGGCTAACTTGTAACTGAAGGCGAATGCATCTTTGAATTCGACAAAGTGAAATTCCCTAATCAGTTTTTCCACACCCTCATGAAATTCTCTTCGCCAAGCTGGAACTTTTAGTAGCAAATCATTTGCCTCTTCTTCAGTGACCACGAAGGAGCCCATCTGGCAAGGTTCACAGCGGCGTTGAAATAGATCTGTCGGCGACTCTTCCACTTACAAAAATTCCTCAAGAATGCTATTTAGCACTCTGTAGCCCTTGTCAGTACTGCTTATCCGGTTTTCTCGTTGTTGCAATAACTCGTTCGAGCAAAGGTATTCTACCTTGTTTCCTATAGTGCTAAAAGAGACCCCAGTGCGCGCCTCAAACATGTCCAGACTGAAGCCTTCTCGCAAGCGCAATGCGTTAAGAAGAAATTCCAAGGCTCTTTCCTCAACCGGAATCTGCTTCGACTCGGCTCTACGGTTTACGGAATTATTCAGATAGCTTGTCGGTTGCTTGTGCTTACGCAGTCTGGTGATGATTTGTTGTTCGCTGTTTGTAATCTTTCCATGGGCGCCTGCACCAATTCCAATATAGTCGCCAAACTGCCAGTAGTTTAAATTGTGACGTGATTTCTGATCGCCATGAGCATAGGCAGATACTTCATATCTGAGGTAATTTGAATCTGACAATAATTGATGCCCAGCCGATTCAATTTCCTCAAGAACGAAATCCTGAGGCAGCGTCGGGGGTCTTGCATAGAACACAGTATTGGGTTCGATCGTTAGTTGGTACCAGGAAATATGTGCGGGCTCAAAGGACACCGCTTGCATCAAATCCAGCAATGCTTCTTCTACGGATTGATCTGGCAGACTGTGCATGATGTCTAGATTAAAATTTTCGAAGCCGGCAAGTTTGCAGTATTCGATTGCCCGTTTAGCTTCATCTCCACTGTGTATGCGGCCGAGTTGTTGCAATTTCCGATCATCAAAACTTTGGATACCTATTGATAATCGATTTATACCAAGGTCGCGATAGGCCTTGAATCGTTCCGAATCTACCGTGCCTGGATTGGCTTCGAGAGTAATTTCAGTGGCTGCACTGAGTAGATCTTTATCCTGGATATGTTGGAGAAGTTTGTTGAAGGCAGCAGCGCTGAATAAGCTCGGAGTTCCACCACCAATAAAAATTGATTCAATCTTTCGATCTCCACACAACTCATAGTCTCGATCAAAGTCGTCACAGAGGGCGTCGATGTACTGTTCTTCTGGAATAGGCCCCTCCGCCTCGTGAGAATTAAAATCACAATAGGGACATTTTCTTACACACCATGGGATGTGTATGTAGAGGCTTAGCGGAGGGAGTTCCAACACTTTAATAGCTGGCGCAATGCCTGCCCACGATGGCTAATTGAATTTTTTGTTTCGGGGTCTAATTCTGCAGAGGCGCAATCATAATCAGCAACATAGAATAGGGGATCATAGCCAAAGCCGTTACCTCCGGATTCGGCGGTTAGTATTCGGCCCTCCCAGGTTCCCTGACAAACTAAGGGCATTGGATCTTCCGCGTATCGCAGATAGACGATGACACACTGAAAACGGGCGGTGCGATCTTGTTCCGCTACCTGTTCCAGCTCTTTGAGCAACTTGTCGTTATTGTCCTGGTCAGCTTCGGCCCCATGGCCGCCAGCATAGCGCGCAGAGTAAATGCCAGGCTGCCCGTTGAGCGCATCCACTTCAATGCCTGAGTCATCTGCAATGGCAGGTAGGCCGGTCTCCAGGCAAGCATGGCGAGCCTTTATGAGGGCATTCTCTACGAAACTAAGGCCGGTTTCATCTGCGTCACTTACGCCGAATTCTGATTGAGGCAATAATTCAACTCCCTCGTCGGCAAGTATGGCATTAAGCTCTACAAGCTTTCCCTTGTTCCCGCTTGCCAACACAATTTTCTTCATTGATAGGGTTTCCGAACTCAGGAGTCGTTCTTGGTGATGTGATAAATCGCTATTTCACCAAGCAGATTAGGCCAGGCCTTCATGTACCAGCTACCCTGATGTTCCAGATCTACAACTGTTCGCTCCAGTACGCGTATGTTTTTTTCACGACACAAAGCATCGAAATCTTTAACGGTACAGAAGTGAATATTAGGAGTGTTATACCAAGTATGGGGCATAAATTTGGATACTGGCATACGGCCTTTTGTGGACAGATAAAAGCGGCTCTTCCAGTTTCCGAAATTCGGGAATGTAACAATTCCTTTCTTTCCTATTCGAAGCATCTCGTCGATCAGCACTTCGGGCTTGTTCAATGCTTGTAGTGTTTGGGCTAGTAGCACTGTATCAAAACTGTTGTCCTGAAAATTTTCCAGGCTCTGATCAAGATTCTGTTCAATGACGTTTACACCGCTGCTAATACACTTTTCAATGTTTTGCTCATCTATCTCAAGGCCTATGCCTCTTACTGATTTGGTGTTCATTAGAAAATGTAACAGGCTTCCATCACCACAACCAAGGTCAAGAATATTACTATTGGGTTCAATCCATTGTTGGATAATTTCAAGATCAGGACGCATTGCTTGAAACTCCTTCATGAACTTTCTTCAGATAACATGAGAGCGCATTGACGTATCTTGGAATAGGTAAAAGAAAAGCATCGTGCCCCTGATCTGCTTCTATTTCCAAATAGCTTACTTCTTTCCCTGCCTTTAATAGATCCGTTACGATTTCTTTTGAACGTTCTGGTGGGAATCGCCAGTCCGTTGAGAAAGACATGAGGAAAAATTTACAACTACTATTAGCGAAAGCAAGCGACAGGTCGCCTTCGTAATCCACAGACGGATCAAAATAATCAAGCGCCTTAGTCATCAACAAGTACGTATTCGCATCAAAATTTTCTGAAAACCGCTCGCCCTGATAGTGAAGATAGCTCTCAACTTGAAAGTCTACGTTGAATCCAAAACTCAATTTTCCGGAACGTAAATCACGACCAAAATTTGAGGAGCTATCCTGCTCGAAATCGGTGATGGATTTGCCGAATTTTTCGCGCATGGCACTATCAGATAGATAGGTTATATGACCAACCATACGAGCCAGCATCAAGCCCTGTTTCGGATAGGTATTCTCTTCGAGATAGCGGCCTTCATGAAAATTAGGATCGCCTGTAATTGACTGACGCGCGACTTCGTTAAACGCAATGTTCTGGGCGGATAGTTTGGGTGCTGCTGCTATGGAGATGGCGTTGTCTAGTTTATCTGGATAGCTAATCGCCCAGCGCAGTACTTGCATGCCGCCCAGGCTTCCGCCTACGATGGCGGCCCACTTCTCGATGCCCAGTCTCTCCATGAGTTTGACCTGGCTGCTAACCCAGTCTCTCACTGTTACCACCGGAAAATCTGGCCCATAGAATTGGCCAGTATCGGGGTTTTGCGAGGCCGGACCTGTGCTGCCCGCGCAGCCTCCCAGATTATTGAGGCTAACTACATGAAACAGATTAGTATCGATTGCCTTGCCTGGTCCGATACAGCTATCCCACCAGCCTGGCTTTTTATCTTCGCGGCTATGAAAGCCGGCAGCGTGATGGTCACCGCTGAGCGCATGGCAGATCAGAATCGCATTGGATTTATCTGCGTTCAATTCCCCGTAAGTCTCTACCATTAAATCATAGGCAGGCAGAATCTTGCCGCTACGTAAAGTTAGCGGCTCATCGAAATGATGAAGCTGGGGCTTAACCAGCCCAACAGAGTCTGCGGGGAAGTTATCACTCATGTTAATCAGATTTCACGTCTGGAAAATAAGTCCTCATTTATTTGACTCAAACCTGACTCCAAAACTGGAATCTTGCCAGGATTGCTTATACATAATCTCTTTTTTCGACTGCTATGACCACTAACTATAGTAATGTCACTCTGGCGGACTTTAAAAACCCCAGACAGGAACTTGATCAATTGCTTGTTCGCTTTTCCATCGCTGGGGGGTGCACTTATACGAATCTTCAAACAGTCACCAACTGGGCCAACTATTTTGTCTTCTCCTGCTCTTGCTTGAATACTGCATTCAAGAAATAGCTTTTCGTCTTGCCAACGATAGTACATGTGCAGTCATTCTTGGGCTTTTTGACATCCTTAGCGGCAGCTTCAACCTCGAGGAGTTGCACGTAAGCCCGACTCTAGATGCCAATGATTACAGTTGCTTGTTGATTGGTAATTCCGAAGCTAGTGATCAGTAAATTCTGAATGAGCTGAATACCAATGAAAATAACGATCGGAGAAAAATCCATTCCACCCATAGGTGGCACAACCTTTCTTATCGGCGCCATTACTGGCTCGGTCAGCTGCCAGATTAGTCGCAGTATCGGGTGAGGGCTCATGCTTCCGGAAAACATCATAACAAACGACATAATGATGGAGGCAATTATTGCATAGTAATAAATGCTGATGATAAAGAACACGACTCCGACAAACGCCCAGGTGACTATATAGCCAACACCGGGAATGCTTCCTCCATAGAGAAGAATCAATGCGCAGATTCCCATGGCTTCAACCACAAAGGCGAGAATCAAGGAAGAGAAGTCTATGCCGCGATATCCAGGAATAACCTTTCTGAATATTTTAACCATGGGATCAGTAATCTTGAACACTGCTTGAGAGACAGGATTATAGAAGTCAGCTCTGGCAACCTGTAATAGGAACCGCAAGAGAACAGCCAGCAAATAAATGCCGACTACAGTATTGAAAATTAGCGCTGCTGAACTACCGAAGACACCCATTTAATTTCCTGTACTTTTAATTGTAAAAACATCTACCAAATATTAATAATGATGAGCCTATTTCTTCGAAGACTCTTCGGCCAATTCTATTGATCTATCTCGTGCCGCTTTTAGAGAGCGATCGACTAAAGCTCTCAGCTCTCCGTTTTCGAATTCCCTGATGGCGCTTTCGGTAGTGCCGCCAGGAGAAGTCACTCGACGACGAAGTTCAGCCAAATGTTCAGGACTGCTCAATGCCAATTCCGCCGCACCTATTGCGGTTTGATACACCAAACTTCTGGAAAGCTCATCGCTTAGCCCCATTTCCTTCGCTGATTCCTGCATAGCCTCCATAAACAGAAAGAAATAGGCAGGACCACTTCCTGATACGGCAGTGACAGTATCTATGTCACTTTCCTCATTGACCCAAGCACTCATGCCGACCGCATCCATAATCGTCTTTGCGATTGACCGTTGCTCGTCACTTACGCTGGTGCTGGCAAATAAACCACTTGCCCCTTTTCCAATTAAGGAAGGTGTATTTGGCATGCATCTAACTAACGCGCTGTCATCTCCTAGCCAAGACTGAAGCTGAGTTAGATTAATTCCGGCAGCGATTGAAATGATCATTGGGCGTCGGTCACCGAGGGCGCTAGCAAGACCAATGCAGGCCTCAGCGATTCCCTGAGGCTTTACCGCGAGTACAATGACGTCTGCATTCTGCGCCAATTGCTCCGTTGTCCCGATATTGATTCTGCATTCATTTTGCAGTGCGGCCAATTTGACTTCATCTATATCACAGGCCCAAAGAGAGCCAGCTCTCACGCCCTGGGCCAGTAAGCCCCGAATAAGGCTATTGGCCATATTGCCTGCGCCGATGAATCCGATCGAACTATTTTCCAAAACGATTCCTGTTTTTCTGTGTCATTGCCTGTTTGCTCAATAAGCAGTGCTAAATCCAGAGCGCCTATTCTATCTTATTTGCAATTAATCACGAGCCCCAAATACTGCCGTTCCTATTCTCACCAGCGTCGATCCTTCCGCAATAGCGGCTTCAAAGTCTGAACTCATACCGATAGAGAGAGTGTCCATTGTCGGAAACTGCTGCTGTAGGCGCTTAAACTCATTGAGTAAGGGGCGGAAGCATCGTCGTTGCGCCTCAAGCCCGTCAAGTGGTGCCGGAATCGCCATTAGTCCTCGCAGACGAATACCGGGAAGAGGATCGATAAATTTGCAAAGTTTTTCAGTGTCCGCCAGAGCTACTCCTGATTTGCTGGGCTCACTAGAGAGGTTGACCTGAATGCAAATATTGAGAGGTGGCGCAGATGGATTCCTCTGCTCGCTGAGTCGGCTGGCAAGCTTCTCGCGATCTACACTGTGCACCCATTGGAAATTTTCAGCGATGGCTCTGGTTTTATTACTCTGGATGGGTCCGATAAAGTGCCAGACAAGATCCAATTCCTCGAGCTGCTCAATCTTGCCTACTGCTTCCTGGAGATAATTCTCTCCAAAATCCCTACACCCGGCAGCATGGGCCGCGCGGATTTTCTCCACGGATTGCCTTTTGCTCACCGCCAAAAGCTCTACGGACTTTGCTTGCCGCAGATACTCTGATTCGTATTTAAGGAGCTTGAGCCGAATGGCATCAATATTATCTGCTATGGAGGTCACGTTTTGTCCGGGAAATAGCTATTCAGAGGTCTGGGATATTTATCGAAGGACGGGTACTATTTGTTATGCCTTAAAAAGCTTACTATAGGTGAGCTTTAAGCTATTGGCTAGTGGAAAAGTTGTTGTTTTTACAAGAGAAAAAGCTAAAGTTGAATCGCTATCAATTCTCTAGACACTTAGCAGCCTCTGTTGATAACGCTCTTCATACTTTACAGGCGACAGCTGATTATTGGAACTGTGCCGTCGTTTGCTGTTATAAAACATTTCAATGTAATC